>JAABUY010000338.1_pt1 | contig 87509 bp, 76 predicted proteins | sample 5560271 | NCBI WGS metagenome assembly JAABUY01 (sample SAMN10711886, study PRJNA513374) | rock metagenome | isolation source: Antarctica rocks | place: Antarctica: Victoria Land, University Valley | reverse complement strand
GCTCATAACCTGTTAAAAGGTGGCACCACACTAATAGCACAGCTATCGTGGGTTATATATCTAACACTCCCCCTAACCCGCGATCGGCCCGCAACCGACCCGCAGGTGTAAAGGGTGCGCGCAGACAGCAGTTCGAACTCGCGACCTTTTGGACTTACTCCCTCACCATGGACTTGAACCACCGGCAGAGGTGGCCTAGGCGCCGTTTTACGCAAGTTATCACGCACTAACCCGGGCTCATAACCTGTTAAAAGGTGGCACCACACTAATAGCATAGCTATCGTGGGTTATACATCTAACACTGAATTCATTTTAAAAAACTGATCTATGAAGTTCATCTCAACATAAAAGAAGTATATAACAGTGATGAGAAGATTTAAAAGATTTTGTTTAAGATCTTAAAGAAAGTTTGATTTAGATTTAATGAAGAGTTATTAATGACATTAATAGAGAGCATGAAATTGAGAGTAAAAACAGTTATTGAGATGAAGAGATGATACACTCAGTATTAATTAAAAACTGAGATTGAGAATTTCAAGTACTATATAATACTAATTACTATACAAAACTACAAGACTCTTCAGTATTTTGTTGAAAAGTTCTATATAATATAATAATGAGTGTTTTGGTGGGGTAACCCCGCTTGTGAAGACTTTTGATGTAGAACTGTACCTTAGGTTTCAGATACGCTAAGGTTGGGCCTGAGGTAATGGTTTCCAGACGAAGCCCAGCCTAAATGCAGCCCCAACCCCCCCAGCTCATCAGCCCGCACTATGAAAGTAAGAGATTGACAGCTCAAGCCACGGTGACAGCTGGCCACCTCCCGTCATGGTGGCATGTACGGAGTAGTGTTTTATACCTAATATTTATTGATATAACTAGTCTTTGCTTCTTCCAGCTGCGAACCTTGGCCGCAAGGTAGCTATCTACATGTATCTTAAGGTAGCTTCAGAAGTGGCTAACTGATCGAAGGGAAGGCCGTTCTCGCCTGCAAGGATGTTACTTCTCTTCGCCGAACTTTTTTCTCCCACTGACACGTATGCACTGCACTTACGATGCAAGTACCTAGGCTCATGCTCATGCAAGCTTCATGCAGGACCAGCTCAGCATCCACTCCCACTCAGTCTCATACTTGCGTCTGTTCATACCTTTAGTTCAATTTACTGACCCGTTGCGCATCCTGACCAAAAATATTCCTTATGGTGTTGGCCTCTTCGCTGGAACTTTCCTTTCATCCTTCTACCATGCCCTCAATTGGCAGCAATTGATGTCTCTGGTTTCCCTTGTATGTGTTCGCGCTTGATACCATATATGTACTCTGCGTGTGTCTACATGATCCACATTTGTGTGCACTCCTATAAACCACAGACGCAGCAGTCACACGAAGCCGGGACCGGCTCTTTGTCGTTTCTTGCTCACTAAAGGTACGGACTACTCGTACTTATCTGTCTAAGATTTCTGCCGGCTTCAACTGACGGCCCAAAGCATAACCTACCTACCTACCTACCTACCTATCTAGTTGATCGCCAGTGCATTGACCAAGCAGCTCTCACCGCCATCACTGTGCACGTCACCGGCCAACATTGCCTCTACAAATACTCCGGCTTGCGAACATGATGCGTTGTCTGCCTTTGGCACATTACAGCCACAGTAATTTGGGCCTCTCGGCGTGACATTCTCACTTGGTGATTGATTGGGCTAGCAATTGGCGCTGTTAATTGGTTGTCGACTTTCCGGATTTGGCGAATGGGAGGTCGTCCTTCATTTAGATGTGTAGTCTAATGTTCATCGTTTGCAAGTGAGTCTCGCCACATCACCCTCGATTCTCTAGAATCATCATGGCGGCCATGAGGAAGCTGCTGACAGTCGGTAGAAAATCTACAATCTCGAAACCGGCGGTGCCCTCGTCGACTTTCGAACCCTATACTAATCCACTGTACAAACTTCAAGACTCGCGGCTCACACACTATTTACGGACCCTACAATATCATCGCTTGAACCGGACTCCAGACCGGTGTTGCGGCTACAACAGGTTATAATCATATATTGGACAGAGCATTTCTTGGTTGATCTGTGAGGCTGTCGTTAGACACCACTCACGGTAGCGTGGAGGTTTACTGCATTGTTCCCGCATATGCACCAGTGACTTCTGATCAGCCCTGTCAAGAGCGCCGACATCTAGCGACGTCAGTGAGGCCTTCCGAGCCCTCCTCGTACCTTTGTCAGCGTAAACAAAGTTCCTGAATCACATCAAGAAGCAGTGAATGTCTTGAAGACACAATTTTCTAGGCGAGGAAGGACGCAATTGTCTGTAATCTGTCATTGTACCGGTAAGTGCGTTCTTCTCTCTTGGTCACTTTCTGTCCTGCAACACTTGTGATCGAGATCTTTAATGCGCTTGTACGATCGTCTGCCTGTCATTCACTTGTGGCGCCCTTTCTTACTCTACCATTCACTTTCCCATCGTCCGCCTATACTTCGTTTGCATCATTCGTGGAAACCTCGAGCTAAGGCAGAGGACTCTAGCTGATTTACCGAGCAACGGCGCAGAATTTCAAGGGCTCTGCATATCGGAGAACCTTGATGGCCTCTTCGGAGGTTGATCAAAAGTTCCTGGGCCGCTTCGCGAAGGAGACCACCAAAGACAACCCGTTTCTTTCCTCGATGTTATACAAGATTCTCGGGTTGTCCGTCATACTATGGAAAAAACTTGTGCGAGCACGCAAACTGCGTAAACTCGACACTACCCGAGACACCAAATCCCTCCAGCTTTACCACCATATCATATGGCTGACGAGGGAAGGTCTCGTGATGGTGGAGCAGTACGTTTTACCAATGGTCCCCGACTATCGTGAGCTCAAGGTCCTATCCTATAAGTTGCGTGCCAGCTTCTACCACATCCTCGTTCTCTTCCATAATCAACCTAGCATCAATCACACCTCAGTACCAAGCTTTGTCGCAGAAGGTACTCCACTCCTAGACAAAGGCAAATCCTCTGGTCGAAGCTCCGTCAAATCATCGCCAACACGCTCCAATCCCATTGAAGGCGGTCCTGTCGGCGGTACATCCCCCCCTCCCGGGCTGGCCCCGGTGTCAGTTCCTAAACCCTCCGCAAGTTTTCTTCTGCCAGCGACCGACTACATACCCACGGCATCATCCTGTTTCATCACCACCTCCACGCTTGCCGACCGCCTGCTCTCTGGCTCTCACCCCCTCCGTATCAGCGTCAAGCAGGAATACGCCGCCTTCCTCTACGACTGCGTGCACGACGCCGAAGGTTCGCGACGACTGGCGCAGCAGACCATCGACGAGGCATATGCCTCACAGGAAGAGATGGACGATGACATGTACGAAGATGCTTACGATATGGTTGAGGTTCTCAAGAAGTTTGTGAAGAGGGCCTTATACGGAACGCCAGATAGTACTAGTACGCCAGGCACGGGTACGGGCAGTGGAAATTCGCGGTCTCGGACGACGCAAAGAAACCCCGTCACGCCTCGAATGGGCTCGGGTGTGTTGCCGTCGAGGTTGAATACGGAACTGGAGAACTCGATATAGAGGGCGAGGGAAAGGTACTGTCAACATTGGGGACAAATGAATGTTCTTGAGACCACGACTTTTGGTAGCTTGGGAATGGGTCTCGGGAAGGAGCTTTGAGATATGAGTTTCTGCTGTAGAAACAACCCGGTGTATGATACTGGCTGGTGAGCTTTTTTCTGCTCGGTGGATGTTCTGATACCCATACCGGCCAAGAGTATATCTGCCATAGAAGAAACACAATTGAACGTGGCTCATGTTCTTCCTTCCACCGTAAGCAAGAAGCGATGTTCTATTGCCAGCGATAGTCGAACCGCCGACTAGGGAACAACATAGATCCGAAAATGTCGGATGGGTAACCACGTGACTGAAGCGAACAGTTTATCTCGCTGAAGGATCTTTGTAAAAAGCTCAGGTATGGACGCACATGTCCTAGATACAACTCCATCAACAATGGCATCAAAGATGGCCGCTCTCTCTGTTTCCATTCCGCCTACATCTCCGCGATCCTTGCTGGTCACTGAGACTGCACCTTTTCCAGGAGGGCAAGGCTGAAGATGAGGGATCACGGCGGGCTTTAGGCGAATCCAAGAATCAACAGGGAATGGAGCCATGCACATCTCACACTTTGTGGCGCAAGGCTCCTTAGAAGGCTGTACATGAACGTGCAATGTTCGCCGGATTGGTGAACCCAACTGCCCGTCAATTGTCCGGCGAATCACCGATAGTCTTCCGCGACAGACTAGGTACTATTATGTGGATGTGCTGCATCAGTGCCTTCCGCATGTGCTCTGACTCGCAGAGAAATCAGGCGGGATGCAACAAGCCTTATATGTATTTCGTATATGATCTCTTCGTCCCATCTCTTCTCCTAACATCTTGCCCAATTACTTCTGATTTGAATCTCGAAATCCGAAAATTGCAGAATTTGGTTTACCTTGTCGTCGTGTTATTCCGCTGGCGATTGTTAACGGAATGACGTTGGTCGCGCTCTGGCATTCTCCTCCACACATCAGACCTCCGAACTTCACTTTCACTCAATACTTGTTCAAGCTTCTTTGGAGCTGACAATTATGACTTTGCCTTGGACAAACATCCCTTTTAGACAACCTGGTGAAGCGATCAGCCCAGAGACAGACGCAGGCGTTGAGTCCTTTAACATGTACCAAGACATGAAGCAGGACGATGGGATGCACCCTGGTGCCTTTGAGCATCGCCCGAGTGACCCCATTGTCACTGTTCCTGCTCATACCGTACGGATTGAAACGCTTCAGTCCATCTCGAACAAGCAGCTGGGAGTAATTACGGAGGATAAATCTACCGCTGAAGACAAGGCGTCAACTTCAAAGCGTCGGCTCTCGCGCCTTGTCCGACGGTACTGGATTCTCCACCTCGTGCTTCTTCTAGCAGTCGTTGGGTTGGCGCTGGGGCTAGGACTCGGGTTGACAATGCGTAACAAAGCCCATGGAGCCGACGCGGGATCTGGGATCTCGGCGCTTGACCTAGCAGATGGCTCACCGAGGATGAAATTGTTCTTTCAGCATCACTCTGGCAAAATTAGAGAAGCACGGTACGACGCCGGGGTGTGGACTGGGTATGTATACCTGCTGCAATTAATGTGGCGCAACCTCTGACAATAGCCAGCGGCAACTCGAGTGACGAAGTATACAGCGACAATGCCCGATCTGGTACGCCGCTGATGTCAGTCAGCTACACGCACGACGACGAACTCACTGTAAGTTCTCGGTCTACGGCGGAAGGGACTTGCTCACTAATCTAACTGTTTGGCCATAGTGGAGAGTTTTTTACGTTGATCGAGAGGGGATTCTTCAGGAATCGATCAATTCTAACAAGTCAACCGGATGGTCCTCAGGTAAACATGACCATGACCATGACCATTACCCTCCAGCTACTGAATCCTACAGGCCCGCTTGGCACCAGCAGGTTCGAAGCTTCCTCCAGTGCCAATGTCGGTCTAACCGCTTGCTTCAATGGTCATTGGTACGGCGACCCGTATGGCCTCCGTCTCTACTACGGCTCAGCGCAAGGCTCGGTCCAAGAGGTGTATTGGAACTTCGGAGACACCGCATGGAGCAAAGGATACACCTTCCCTGATTCCAACCCTAACGGCGGTTGCGAGTGTACAGTCCGAGGTTCGAGTATCACGAACTTGTGGCTACTGAATGAGGTGGGAGAATTAGAGCAGAGGTGGTTTGACTTCAACCTGTCGGCAAACAGCACCGTCCACAGCGCCGGAACTTGGATCAAACGTAATTATACCCTCGCCCCACAACTCCCCTCTACCTTTAATCAGCACGAATATGAATTTACAACTCCGCCTAGAACTGACCTACGGACCAACCCACCCCAACACTTCCGTTGCAGCCATCAACTACGCCTCTACGAAAAACGTCCACGTCCAAGCCCCCAACAGCACAGTCATCGAACTCGTCGCCACCGGCGCGGCCGAGAACACGACCTGGCAAGACTTCTACCAGGTCGGCAACCTCGACATCGAGGCCATGGCCGGTACAAAATTCAGCAGCGTCGTCCTCAATACCACCGAGGGCGGGCAGGAAATCCACGTTCTTTTCCAGGAAGATGCGGATGGCGGAAAGAGTGTGTCGGACTTTGTTAGGACGTTGCTCGGCGGGACGTGGGCGAAGTTTGCGGTCCCCATGGGGACTGATTGAGGCACAGCAATTGCGAGTGGTTCCGGTGTGGTGTATCGAGATCTATCGCACGTGTGGGTAGTATGTTTCGGTATCTCAAGTGTTGTAGAATGCAAGGCAGGAAGTGTAACCAAGATGAAGATCGTGACTCAGTTTGATGAAGAACGTGGTAAACACCCAAAGATTAGGTGATCCTCCGCTACGCTAGCCCAGGATCTAGGGAGCACTCCAGGGATATGTGAGGTCATCCTATAATCTTAGTCCGGCGGCACAGTACCACCAATTCAGTGTTCCAAAAGAAACGTACATGTCTTCTTCATTGGAAAGAGACATGCTCCCACCGCATGATGCTCAACGGTACGCGAATCAGAGAGGCCTCAAAGGTGGAGCAGGAGCTTACAACATTGGGCCACCAAGGCAAACAGCAAAGGCCTGTCACTCCTGACACTGTTCGCAACGCCACTCAACATGAGGCTGCTGCTACTCCCGTCAGGTTTGAACCTGGTGATTCTGCAAATCCCATCAATTGGTCTAATGTACGTCGTTCTTCGATCTACAAAGCATCGGACCTTGATGGTTTTGTGTAGACTAGAAAAGCGGTCATCGTACTCACGGGATCATTCACAATCTTGAATGGCACACTTGGGTCTTCCATTCCAAGCGGTGCTATAACATATCTTGCAGCATACTTCAACGTGACGAGCAAAACGCAATTGGTACTCCCAATCTCTGTATATCAGGTCGGCTTTGTCTGTGGCGCCCTTCTACTAGGACCATTGAGTGAGACCTACGGCCGACGCATGGTGATGATCGGACCGTTCGGCGTCTTTACGGTCTTTACAATTGCTAGCGCATCGGCCCCGAACTGGTCGGCGTTCATATTCTTCCGCTTCGTGTGCGGTCTGTGTGCGTCGAGTGCGGTGTCGGTGGTAGGAGGCATCTATGCCGACATCTACGATGATCCCGTCACTCGAGGAAGGGCAAATGCAATGTATCTTGCCGTATGCTTATCCTTGCATCCTCATCCATAGGAAGTATATGGCAGCTAATGAACCTGGAGGCCATCACAATGGGACCGCAATTCGCCCCCATGATTGCAGGCTTCTTATCCAGAGTCAGCTGGAAATGGACATTCTGGGTGTCCGGCATGGCGTCCGCGGTGTGCTTCGTCCCTCTCTTTTTCTTGCCGGAGACATATGCGCCTGTGATCCTGGCCAAACGAGCGCAGAAACTGCGGAAGGAGACGGGCGACGCAAGCATTTTTGCACCCATCGAGCTGGAGAAGAAGGGGTGGAAACAGATCATCATGGTATTCTTGGCCAGGCCGATCCGTATGATGTTCACCGAGTCGCTCGTCACCTTCACCTGCGTCTACCTGGCCTTTGAGACGGGTATCTACTGTAGGTCTAGTCAACTCGTGTCTTTTTCCTGCCATCGACTACTGATCTCCCACCAGACCTCTTTTTCCAGGCCTATCCCATCATTTTCGAGACCATTTACGGCATGAGGCCTGGCATCTCCGGCCTAGCATACCTCCCAAGTACGCCGCTTCCCCACGTACAGGAGACCACTCCGTGCTGCTAACACGGCCGCAGTCGCCCTCGGCGTCTTTCTCGGCTGCGGCGTCTTCCTCACTTACGACCTCTTCTTCCGCCGCGCACAAGCGCGCGAGTCGGCCTGGGTCTCCGTCGAAGAATACCGCCGCCTGCCGCTCGCCTGCATCGGCGGGCCGCTGTGCGTCACCTCCCTCTTCTGGCTGGGTTGGACGGCCAGCCCACAGATCCACTGGGCGGTGCCCATGACGGCAGGCCTGTGTTTCGGCATGGGCTTCTACCTGCTCTTCATGGCGCTGCTGAACTACCTGGCCGACGCGTACAAGACCTTCTCGGCCAGTGCGATGGCGGCCGTGAGCTGCTGCCGTAGTGCCGGCTCGGCCGTGCTGCCGCTGATCGCGGGGCCGATGTTCACGCGCACGGGCGTGGCTTGGGGTTGTTCTCTGCTGGGCCTGATCAGCTTGGCGCTGGGGGTTGTGCCTTTTATCTTCATCAGGTATGGAAACAAGATGCGTGCGAGGAGCCGGATGTGTCAAGAATTGATGGAGGTTGGCCTGCCAGAGGTCAATAGTAGGAAGGACGGGAGACAGCGGATGGTGTTGCCCTGATGGGTAGATGCCCGACTTCTTGCATTGGACTTGATCTGAGAAGAGGAATATGAATACTACATGATACGGCCACAAAATGGAAAACCCTAGTCCTACAGTACTTGCTACCGAAAGATAGCTCTTACAAACCAATTGATGCTGTATGCATCGATTATGTGGACTGATACGGAGTCCCATCACACATCATCAACACCGGGTATAACATGAGGGGCAGAACTACAAAGAATCAAGCAAAAGTGGTCCATATTCTGTCTCCCAGCATGCTCTGTGTCTGTGAGTACCTAGACTTGACTTGAAAGTTTCGTAACCCGGTGGTTGAGTGCCGAGACCACCGAGACCAACGTTATGGGGCATCGATTCAGGTCAACGATTGACTTTAGGTAACCCTCGGTTTCTTCTCTGCAAACGAGACTGAATTCTCCATAACCAGATAGGAAAACCAGACTACACTCGGCACTAGTGAGGATTCTGCCATATAACCCTCCACATCCCAGTTCGGAACTATGTCTTCGCCAATATCAGAATTATTGTCCTCGCCATCACCAACACCATGTCCAACGAGACCAGCACTTCCGCCGCGTCACGGCCACATTATAAAGCTCCTGATTTCCGCTACGATGCGAACGAAACGTCTTTCCCGACCAGACGCGAACTTCCTACAATTGAGGGCGCACCGGAGGGAGCGAATACATCTGAATCCATCTATGTACTTTATCTAATAGTAAGTCCACAGATATAGTGCACACATGTACGGACGCTTGTGTATAGACGATGTTCACACACGGTCTCTATGTCGGCAGTCTTAGCCCTTGACCACTTTACTCACCTTGTACTCCACCACGACCGGCTTCCCCTGCTCATATATGAAGCGTCCCGCACCCACGAACGTGCTGGTCTCCAGTTCCTTTAGCTTCTCATCTCCAGTCTGGAAGACAGTCAATCTGCGGTTCAAACAGAGGTTGGAGGAGCAACACCGCTCACCTCGAACCGCATCTCTATGACTGCGAGAAGCCTGTCAGCATTCGGCGTTCGCAGATAGTGGTCAGGACAGACACGAATTCCCAAATTCAGTTGACTTCGCATCCGCGCCTCCTCCCAGAAGAGTGCTGAGTTCAGGAGTGATGTCGACGATACCGGTGTAGTTGAGGTAGATCATCTATCGCGGAGCATCAGGCTCCAAGGTCGGGTAACGTAACCATGACCTAACCACGCGAGACTGACCGCACCGTCCTTGTTCCTGCAATCACCTGCAGGTTAGCAGAAGGGCTGCGCTTTGTACCCTGGCGCCACCCACTTCAGCACCCCATGCGCGTTCAGTCGCATGCGTTTCCCGTCCGGGTCGTTGTGGATGTAGTCGGCGCCCGTGCCGAAGAATTCGGCGTCGATGGCGGGCGAGAAGCCGGATTCGCTCTTCACGGTGCCTCCGACCATGGCCTATGGCGTTGGTGTGCCATCAGCTGTGCATGAGCGATGGTGGAGGGTGGGGGTCAAGGTACCGCGACTGTGAGCGCAGTGCCTCTCGCATGACTACCTGCAGGGGATGTGAGATCCTGCGATGCGATGAGAGAGCGCGAATGGACCGTGTTTACCGATACTGGTGAATGCGCCGGCGGTGACCTAGGAGTCGATGCATCAGTCTGTTGGGTGTATAGCGAGGGCTCTCTGGTGAGCGTATACCAGGACGGTCATGGCCGGTTGAAGAGATGGGAAATCTGCCATCTTGGATGGTTGGATGATAGGAATTGAGTATGAGAGAACGGAAACAAGGGATCTCCAATGGTAGATGTGGCAGACGCTCCCTGCGTCTTCTTATACATAGCTGGACATGAAGCAGACACTCCGGATCTTGTACCCCGCAATTGATCTACCTTGCATCCCACCAGCCGGGCAAGCTGGGAACGGGCCGAGATACCTGGAAGCATTGTCACCATCACCGGCAGGCACAGTCATGGCTCTGCACAGTGAGGAATACCACATCTGTCTTCCGGCTCATATTTCCTATGAGTAGTCGATCTTTGGCCTTTATCTGATGTATCAACAAGCGGCAATTCATTCATCATGCCAACCGCAAAATCTCCATGTCGACCCGAGTCAGCGTTCACAGGGAACCTTATATACCTGGTAAGGAACGTGTGTGTTTATCGCACGAGGAGACTCCAAGATCACGGTGGAGATCTAACTCGGTCGTACCAAAAATCCAGGGTCCAAACTCCAAACTCCAAATTCTAGAAGCCGAGGCCTGAGATTGAGCCACAGACCCTGTGGCACAGCACCCCTTGCTTAGCCCGCGTTTCAGTTTCAGAAGCTGTTCCAACGAAGTGGCACGGAAACAGGCTTGGAGGCGTAAGGTAAAGTATTGTATGTAAGGTAATATAAGTTTAGAGTACAGAACTGACGTCAGTGCCATGTTGGCGTAGACGCAACAACACCACTCATGAACTACCTAAGGTCGGCTGCAACACAAGGTAAAGTACCGTATGGTAAAGTACATAGTCATCGTAACTTACCAAGAAACACTGCAACCCATATCCATCGGCGTCGGGCCTCGCTCACGACAACCAACGTCTCCAAACTTTACCGTCCGATGTTGCTACTGCCTTATACCACATATCTTCAGCCTGAACCCTGCATGGATCGTGTATATCAATACCAGGCATCGCAATAGTTGCTTCAGGCGAGAAAGAAATATATAAACAGCGCAACAAATCACCTATCCTCCCATCCCGTCTAGAGCCGCCACCATGCGACGTCCCGCAATCCTGGCAGTCTTCCTGTTGGCGGCGACCTCCTACGCTCAAGTCATCAGCAACCTCCCACAGTGTTGGCAGAGCTGTATACATAATTCTGGCGACTTCAACTGCGCCGACCTTGACATTCCATGTAAGCTTACCCTTCGACCGCGCAACCAACATCCGCTGATGCTTCACCCGCGAAAATGATAGGTATCTGCCGCCTTTCGAATGGCAACTTCCTTACGGACGTTGTGACCTGTGTCAAAAGCAACTGCGACTACCAGCTGGACTCGAATCTTTTCATTACGCCTCTCCAAATCGCCTGTAGCCTTGCCGGTACGCCCATCTCCTCCGCAGCCATCCGGAACGCCGAGTTTGTGGAAACGTCAGGAGGTTATGCCGCTCAGACGACGGTACCAACGACGATGGCCGAAGCTTCCCAGGCGGTCTCGACCAAGACGATCACCGCCGCGCCTACAATACGTACCACAACCTCTATCTCCACCACAACCGACAGCCAAGGCAGTACTTTCTACATCCTCGTTCCAATCACGGTTCACCAAGGATCAACGGTCAGCGGGTCTCAAAGTACCGCTACGGTGACGAGTAGTGTAACAACTACTACTGTTCTGGCAGGAGCAGCGGGGGGTTCGACCTCAACGACTAGTCAAAGTTCCAGCGGGAGTGCCGCGTCTACGCTGTCAACCTCGACGGGCACTACAACCGTCACACTTTCCTCCTCGACCGCAATGACGACGACTACGACCACAAGTGCTACCGTTGCCGCTGCCAACAGTCCAGCGGCTAGCACGAACGGATCGCCGTTCGGGATGCAGAGCGCCGGGACGAGGAAAGAGGGTGGCAGCTGGCTCGGACTGACGGTCGGTCTGATTGCTGGAGTTGTCTGGTTCTAGAGTTTTGAGACCCTTGGCCTTTTGTTTTACTGAGTATGACTTATGATAGCGTGGGGCTACTGATTGTATATTCTGCGGCGCTGGAGGGCGAGTTGATGTATTTACCCCCAGCAGGATATCAATGGAGTACAGCTCGCTCCTGGTGTGTAGATCGATGGTCCTGTCGTCTGACCGGATGTGATCATAATTGCAGCAGTACTCAGTCCCCGGTAAACCCCTGTACTATGATCCTGTGCAAGAAGCCCTCAGGATCATAGGGCGAAACATCACCGCTGTCAATCACTCTACTCTCTACTGTTCCCTTTTTCTCTCTCGTCACTATCGTATACATTCTCTCCTACTGGGGCGTCCAATTCGGCCATAAGATTTCAGCATTTCTATATCACAGCCACCGCTGTGCCTATTTGGTTCAACAGTTACAGTTCTAAACCTCTCTATATCATTCTCTCCCTACAGTAGGACCCTCACGTTCTATACAAAGCACACCAAACCTAGAAACCATGGCACAAGAAAATAGCTCTTCGCACAACCACCTGGCTAGGTACCTCGTAAATAGTAACGAAACCCCTCAACTGCAACATGACGTTCCCAGCGTCAATACAGAAGGAGACCGGACATAACACGATCTTGCGGAAGGCGGTCGTGGTGGACTTGTACCGGTCGATCAGCTTTGGCTCCGCGCAGCGCTCTGGACGGAGTCTTGCATGTGGAACTCTAAAGCAGGGGTCGAGGGAAGGAGGGAGAAGGATGTCTAGATGGAAGGATAAGAGAAGAATTTAGAGAGATATTGAACGTGTGTATACTACGACAGTCTTCGGGATATTGTATGTCTTTGAATTGCTCATCCTGAACTAGACAATCACGTACGAAGTACAAGAGCGTGGAGGAGCATACGGTAGGACCGGGCTCAAGCGGGGTTTTTCGGATCAATATAATATTACGGCTCAAACTCTGTATCAAAGGCGTGATGGCCGAGCGGTTAAGGCGTGTGCCTAGAAAGCACATCTCTTCGGAGGCGCAAGTTCAAATCTTGCTCACGTCGATCTGGACTTTTTTTTGGGCGGATGTTTGCTTGCATGGGTAGCATCGAAATGGAGCGCTTCTTTCTGTCAAATGAGAAGATGTGGAACTGCTGCGCCATAGTATCGCTGGCACTTTTTAGGGTTCAAAGTTTCACATACACCAGTCCCTCACGCCCATCTCAGGGGAGAGCAATGATCTGGTTTTTCGTGACCCGCTGTTGCTTGAGCGCTGAATTCATGAGTTAGCTGCCCATATCAGCAGTGGTGGGTCCCAGAGTGGAAGCGCGATGCCTTGAGTGCCTGGGAGGAAATCAGTCATCAACACCATAGCTTTACCATATGGGAGGGTCTCTAGTTATAATGAAACCTCTTGACTACTAGGTAGCTATACAATATTTACTGTTGAGGAGCTCCGCGATCATTTCGTATACAACTCAGATCCATGGGTACCTCCGACTTAGCTCGCTCGAGGTCGATTACTAATGACTGCCCGAGGCGCCCTTCCTTATAAGGTAATTGTGAGGTTTTCATAGACACGGAACCACCGTGCTGGCCGCTGATTCATGTATATATTTGCAACTCCTAAACAAAATATCCCATCATGCTACACCTCGCCAAGTCATTCGAAGGAGTCCCTCAGAACGATGGCCCTCGTGTACTGGCTGCTCGCATTTGCAGCACTTCTGTCTGTTGCTTCTCCCACTGCCCCGAACCCCGTACGCCAGTTGCAAGGAAGATTCTTGCATCTGACAGGTCAGTCGAGTCTTCAATGGGCGCATTCGGAATCTCCAAACTGACGTCCGCATAGATTTCCACCCCGACCCATTTTATAGAGTCAACTCGTCCACCAAGGACGAGACGGCGTGTCACCGGGGCACGGGGGACGCCGGTTGGCTTGGTGCCGCAGGCACTGAGTGCGACACTCCGGTGTCGCTGATCAACGAGACGTTCAAGTGGATCGATGCCAATCTGAAGGACTCCATCGATTTCATCGTCTGGACTGGGGACTCGGCACGACACGACAACGACGAGAAGATCCCCCGAACGGTCAAGCAGGTCACGGGCCTCAATAAATTACTGGTGACGAAGTTCATGGAGGTCTTCGGGAAGGATGACCATATCAATGACACAGACCCAAAAAATGACTTTGTCATACCCATCATCCCCACGTTCGGCAACAACGATATCCTACCGCATAACATCTTGTCAAAGGGCCCAAACCGTTGGACCAAACAATATGCGAGCATTTGGAACCGGTTCATCCCAGAGGAGCAACGGCACGCCTTCGAGCGAGGGGGCTGGTTCTACGTTGAAGTCATCCCGCATCAACTCGCTGTTTTCAGCCTAAACACACTCTACTTCTTCGATTCCAACTCAGCCGTTGATGGCTGTGCCGACAGGTCCGAACCGGGCTCTGAGCAGATGGAGTGGTTGCGTGTTCAGCTACAGTTTCTCCGAGACAGAGGGATGAAAGCTATCATTACGGGTCACGTGCCGCCGGCGAGGACCGACAGTAAGCGGAGCTGGGATGAGACTTGCTGGCAAAAGTACGTTCTCTGGATGCGACAATACCGGGATATCGTGGTAGGATCAATGTATGGGCATATGAACCTAGACCACTTCGTGCTGCAAGACTCGGACCTTGTCGACCTGGCGACCATGGACACATCAGCCAATGAGGTAAGCTCACGAGCTGCGTTCGATCCCGGATTCTCTGTTCAGTCTTCGGCCAACTACTTGGAAGAGTTGAGATCAGCGTGGTCAGATCTGCCCGAGCCGCCATCGGTGAAATCGTTATGGACAGGTGACGAGGGATTTCGGAATCCGGTAGAAGACTTGTCGGCCGCTGGAGATCGGATGAGAAAGCATCGAAGAAGGAACAGGAATTATCTGAAAGAGATCGGTGGCAAGTGGGCCGAACGGTACAGCGTAAGCTTGGTGTCACCAAGTGTGATTCCCAAGTATTTCCCGACAATCCGGGTCATACATTACAACATAACGGGACTGGAGCTTGGCTCGGCAGTGGATTCAACACCGCCAGCCCATATCGAGTCTGAAGTGACTGATATCGTTGGTCTTAACCAAGGCGAGGAATCAAACGAAGTCACTACGAGCAACGTCGGAAGGACGCAAGTCCCGGAGTCGGAGCAGATGCCGGAACCCAACAAGAAGAAAAGGAAGCACAGACGACCCAAGAAGCCGAAATTTAAAGTGCCTAAACCTCCACCGAAAACCTCGCCGCCTGGGCCTGCCTACTCACCACAACCTCTTACATTGCTTGGTTATACTCAGTACTATCTCAACCTCACTCGTCTTTACGATAAGGACACAAGAATCTCATCCTTTTCAGATGACACCTTTCCAGGCGCGGAGTCACTACCCGAGGGTGTAACCGGCGCCACTAATCTCGAAGCCACGCAGCCGAAAGGGCACTCTCCACAGGTCGAATTCGAAGTCGAGTATGACACCAGAGACGATAGCATTTACAAGCTGAAAGACCTAACCGTGCGAAGTCTGTTAGAGTTGGCCACAAGGATTGGCGAGTATAAGCAGAAAGGAGATCTTGCGGAGCTCGAGCAGCTGAAAGATCTCTTTGTAGATGTGGCGGCAAGAATCGAAGAAGACAACCCCGTGGAAGAAGTTGTCCCCCTCGTCCAGCAGCGAAGCGAAAGGGAACTGGACCAATTGACCAGTACACGAGTGGGAGAAGTGCGTCCATACAAAAGTGTCACTGACCCAGACGGTGAGAATACGAGACCAGAGGAAGCGAGGAACAAGCGCGGAAAGCACAAACGGCGAAAGATCGTCAATAGTGAAGTCTGGTTCACGTTCTTAGAGAGAGCCTTTGTGGGTGCATTGCCCGACGACGATGTTTATAATGAATGTTGTCAAAGTGATGGGAATTGTCAACGGTGAACATGAGGGGATGACACAGGCAGTGATGGCTCTCGCAGACCGTTACATGTAATCGGGAGGGTGTTGCCTTGCTGGATCTGCGATGGTTTCCTGCGCATCGGAGTTGCGGTACGGACTGGGTGTTGCGTTGGATTTACGCATTGGCATTGGCAGCTGTCTAAGGTACGGCATCAATATTGTGGTCGTTGTGGTTTTAACTTTGATAGAGATATCCACAACTGTCTTGTCGGTTGTGTCGAGCTTTGGCGGGGGGGTTTTACCCCACCACTCCCTTTAGTAATCTACGATCGTCAAACGTCCAACATCCAACATCGAGTCGGCCTGTCGCCTTGCACGAACCCCACAAACATATGGGTGGAGCGACACTACCTACCTTATATGAGTAGCATGTATTTCTGTTTGGTACCTTACCTTACTCGAGGGTGGAGTCATTATTTGATGCTCGGCACTTCTTGCCCCGACATGTGGTCTGACATTCACTAACCCCTCATCCTAACGTTAACGCCAACGCCACCAACGCTCAGGCTCTGATCTAAAAAGCTTCAACGTTTTGTTCATTCTTCCGTTCTTCCGACATTTTGGGCTGACTACTACCTTACCGGTACCTTACATACCAGGTCCAACTACATAGGTAGCTGAAGATGGAACGCCGTGTGGAAACCGCCCTACATAGCTCCGACGTGCATATCGAAGAGGGGTTTGCTACCCGACTCCCCACTCCGGGTCGTAGTAGGGCCGCCATTTCTATATAATGTGGTGTATCGGTCTCCCGACATGGTAGAGTAGGGAAGTGCTGTCGTTGTTCATTCCGTCACTCGCCGTCGTCAAGCTCGCAATCATGCGCTTCCCACTGCTCGTCGTACTTCCACTCGTTAGCCTTGCCAGCTCCGGACCACTGAACAAGAGAGTAAATGCCACAGATCCATGGTATCTCGAGAGATTCTCCAGCTTGATCACCTTCGGCGACAGCTATACGGATGAAAACCGATTGAACTACTTTGCTACGCATAATGGTTCTGCTCCACCACCAGGCACTCTTCTCCCCGAGGTATGATAACCTATCTATCCTCCACCATTACTCCTCCTGCCATCATGTCTAACGGTCGGTAGAGCTTCCACACACCCGGCGGAGGACGCACTTGGCCCCGTTACGTTGTCCAGTACACCGGTACAACCGTCAACTCTCAATTCCAGCCGCAACTCACCCTCTATGACTACGCTGTCAGCGGCGCCGTGTGCTCGAACTTCATCACCCCACGCTTCCTTCCATCCATCCACGCGAATTTTCCCTCCCTTCTCGAGTACGAAATCGCCGCATACCTGATCGACAATACCACAACCAGCAACGCTACCGGGAAAGCCTACTTCACACCCGCCCTGACGGCTAGCAACGCCGTGTACGCCATCTGGATCGGCACCAACGACCTAGGTGTCAACGCGTTCCTGACAGACAGCCAAGTAGCTGGAAAAACGCTTACGGATTTTACGGACTGCGTGTTCATGGCATTAGATTCGCTCTATGCCAGTGGAGCGCGCTATTTCGTGCTCAACAACATTGCGCCGCTTTACCTGGCGCCGCTGTACGCTAACGACACAGACATGGGTTTGGGTATTAATCGCTACTGGAAGGATAAACCGGCCAATCATACGGCGATCGCGGAGCTGATGAAGGAATACTCGACAACGGTCAACGACGTGTGGAAGTATCAAGTGCCCTACGAATCCCTGGTGGCGAACCGGTATCCTGGCGCGAATTTCGCCATCTATGACGTTTATAGCTTGGTAAGTCTTCTCTACCTCGAGCCTCTCCTTTGTGCTCTGTCGAAGCTCTATATCGCCCCCATTGTCTGACTTGTGCGAAGATTCTTGACATCTACACCCATCCTACAATGTATCTCAACGGCAGTGCACCCGCAAACGTGACTGGATTCTCGCACCAGTGCAACGTCAACGGGACTATGTGCATGGATGACCCGTCGCCGGATAGTTTCTTATGGTACGATCAGTTACATCCGAGCGAGCAGACGGATCGGATCATTGCCAGAGAGTTTGTCGGTGTGCTGAGCGGGATGTCGAAATTTGCGACGTACTACTGAAGTTTGGGTCGGTTGGAGGAGCAGTGGATTGGATGATGAGGTGAGTTGAGGTAATGGGAAGGAAGATTTGTGGATTGATATGTATATAGCTTCGATAGTTGGAAAGAGCAGAATCGTATTTGGTGGAGGTAACATCAAGATGCGCTCAACCGGCAGCTCTATGTACGATCTTCCGAGATTCTAGAGGGCGCTCAAAAAAGAAACATATGGAGTAGGCGCATCCTTACGCCTTCCCACTAGACCCCAGCTGATCCATCAGCCTCTCGACCACGACCCTCATCCTCTCCGTCCCCTCCTCCATCACCTTCGTGACCCCCACCTTCCCACTCATCTCCGCACAAACCTCCGCATACGCCCGATTGACCACCTTATTGACATTAACCTTCACCACCCCCGCCTCTACACACCTCCTAAAAATCCCCTCATTGAACCCATCCGTCCCATGCAACACAAGCCTCACCCTCCCCCCCACCGCCTCCCTGATCGCCCGCAACCGCTCATAATCGAGCCGAATGCCCCTCGGCCCATACGCACCATGCACGTTCCCAAACGCCGGCGCCAACCAATCGATCCCCGTCGCCACAAACTCCCCCGCCTCCGCCGCCGTCGTCAACAGCCCCTCCAGCTCCGCCTCCGCCGTATCCGCCACCCCGTCCTCCCCGCCCTCGATCCGGCCCGGCTCCGCCTCCGTCGCGATCCCCCGCGCGTGGCAGTACTCGACCAGCGCTTTCGTCCGCGCCAGGTTTTCGGATTTGTTGTGGTGCGACATGTCGATCATGATGCTGTCGAAGCCTGGCGCTATGTTGGCTGCGTGCCGGATCTGGGCGGCGTCTTGCGCGTGGTCGAGGTGGAGGGTCAGTGGGACGGTGGCGGCATGGCAGGCGCGCGCGGCGAGGTGCACGAGGTGGTCAGAGGCATAGGTCAGTGCCCATGGGAAGAGAAGGATCATGGCGGGGGAGCGCTTGTTTTCGGCGGCGTGGATGGTGGCTAGGATGCCTTCGAGGTTGTACTGTGGGTAGGGGGGTTAGTGAGGGGAGAGGTAATAATTGTGGATAGCTGTTTCTATAGGAATGAGGAGTACCAACGCAGACGATGGCAGGAACTCCGTAACCTCCTTCCGCTGCCACATCGAGCATCGCGATGGCTCTATTGTTCTTTAAACTTCCCATCTCGCGGTTATGTACTATCGCCACGCAAGGGTAGTGTTTGAATTTGGTAACCAAGGCCTCGGGGACATTGGTTGTAGGTATTGCTCAACCCATTGTGTCTGTGGGAGCTTGATGTCTCGGCTTTAGATCAACCGATTGGCCGCAACGAACATCATCAGATACATTACCTCCCTTACCTTAGGGCACGTCGAAGTACGGATCACACCACCACACCGAGGTGGCGACAGTGAGTTTGTCCACAGCCACCGGCAGGCAGCATCAACAGCTGAACGCTGAGTATACTCTGAGAAGTCTCAGCGCACTGTCATGTGAATCATCCTCAAGCAGCATCGAACACTGCAATTGGCCGTTTGAGACACGATTCACAGCATCTCCACTGATTAGCTCTACTGATTTACTCCATTGTGACGCAACTCTTCCTATTGTTCATAACACTTCAGTTGATTAACTTGATGGTGTGATCTGGTCACTTCGTGGCTTAAATACCATCCATCACCCACCAAAACCATCTCTTCTTTTCTACCATCATGCACACTCAACATCATAGGAGCCCCTTCCTTCAGCACCTTGTCAACATAGGAAATCGTTTCCATGGGTGCAGACTCATATCATGTACTTGATGTGGTCAGGGGCTGACGGAGCCTTGTCTTTATAATATGACTGGTATATTCCCATCGTTGATTATCAAGACTGCCTGCTAATATCCTTGTTAGATACTGCAAAGATCTCTCTCTGACTTAGTCTTTCTTGAACACTCATTACTTCCTTTCAAACAAGCACCGAGAGAAATCGATAGCCAAACTCTCCAGCCTTCAAGGAAGGCTTCAACATAGAGATCGCCACAACAAGCTCCTCGATTGTCTTTATCTCTGAAAGCCTCTCTCTCAAAAGTTTTTTCTTGTTTGACTCATCTTGATTCCACTCCAGGCTCTCTTAATCCATGCTCATAAGCTCGAAGTCTCCAATTTCTTCAACCAGTTTCAGATGTTGGATGTGGTGTCAAATTCTCCTAGAGTGAAACCGGAGTGAGAACTTTGTTGCAGCCTGGTGTTCAAAGTCTGGAAAGAAGAAGAAGTGGGCACAAATGTGTGCTCTTCTACCCAGGTGTGGGGCTTGCGGGCGAGGCAGCCAGCGTGCCCAATCTGCTGTCACTGTCGATGCTATATTGTAAAGCACATACTGCAAAGAGGGAAGACTACCAACCCTTAAAGGGCTTGACCTACGTCGCACTCATCAACTGTGCGCCCCAAGATCGGGGGCGGATCTCAAGATCTCTTTGTTCTTGATACATTTCATATTATTGCCTCAATGCTGCCCAAGCGACAGGTTCGTGAAGGCTTAGCTTAGGACGTTGCCAATACTGCGGCAGGTTACGACTCATACGGCCATGGATACGACCTGCTCATTCTGTGTTTCTCTGGCGATGGTCACACAGAGGATATAGGGCTAACGCTGAGGCCTATTCATCATGCAAGAACCATGGCCCACTGTGTCCATAAAGTTATAGTACCGATATCCAACGCACAGTGGTTCGGGCGCTTCGTGAACCAAAACATTGAAGAAACTTCGCCTAGATCGCGCCAACAGCCCCTGCTGCCCTGACGAGAACTGTGTGGATGATGAGACGTTTTACGCCTGTGCGTGGATAGAATCAGCCACAATAGGTCTCAATAGGAAGAGCGTGCATCAACAAAGCCATCTAGCCAGCTCGCTGGCATACAGAGCTGGCGGCAGGTCTCTTCTCGGAGGACGGGAAGCCGACGAGTGAAGTGTAGTTGGGACAGGTACGAAGGAGCAAAAGAGACGTAAGCAGTAAGGCAGAGAAGGCAAACGAGCTCAAGATACTTGAACTCAACATGATATAAATAGCCATGAGGATACAACTTTGAGGCGCTGTCCTGCCGGAGCGCGAGGCATGCTGTACCCGATGTTGGGCCTGCCTGAGTGCTTGAAAAGAGGCAAAAGCCATCTTCATACTCTATGCAATGCATCTACTACTAAAGCATAACAAAAGAGATATCAAAGACAAAAGTCGGAGAACCTTGATACTAAACAATATCCCAATCTCCTTGTCACCTCACGAAGAGGGTATGTCCTCTTGCCAGTGCGCTACCTGAGCAAGATAATTCATCATGAGAGAGCTCACTGTTGTCTTTTCAGCAACGTGCGGACCTAGAATTCCCTCAGACATGCTCTTCCTGGTGCTTGACTGATGAAGTTGATGGCAGGGACAGAGGTGCCGTGATGAGAAAATAGATGAGGTTCTACCTTGGATCCTGGTGTACATCATGTTACAGACAGGTCTGGGCATCACCTTTGCCATCTCCAATAAGTTGCAAACAAACAGCATCGACGCTACAGTTAACAAAAGTCTGAAGGAAACGAAGTTTAAAGCAGAACGGGAGATCTGGAAATGTCCAAACATTCTGATTTGTACACCAAGTTCAACAGGAACGAGCCGAAAACAGCAACATATCTCAAATATACCACCTATCAGTTCATCTATGCTCTCTCGAACGCCTCAACTGCAATGTCAGCCTGTTGAGCAGGATGTCTGAAGGCTATCAATTGCAAGCGTCGCCAAGAAGTGACAAGAAGAGAAGAATAATGCTGTGATCATTATGTACGCATTCTCTAGTTTAGGCATCAACCTGAATAAGGCTTAAGTCAGCGACTGGAGATTGAGTTACAGTTAGGAGATGAGATGAGGAGTAAGAATATGAAGGGATGCTTGGGAATAAGAAGCGTATGACAATGGCAAAAGTATGAATCGGAGAGATCTCAATCCCAGTCACTCACTGTCAAATTTATCAAGATATGGTGCTTAATGTCTTATAGGACAGATAGGACAGAGTTTCAAATGGGCAATGACAAGCACAAGAGTGCTAAGAATCAGGTGTCCGATCATCCGGCTCAAAACATACTATGACAAGTTGTATACACCATCTTAGTTCTCAAGTCCAATCAAACAAAAGAATTCGCAAGACTGACTTCTTACAAGATCTGACTGGCAGGTTTGATGTTGACCAGGAAGGCAACTCGCTAGCTGAAGCTCTCGCAAGGAGTTGATTGCCAGCCAGATTCATATTCAGTGGGGTCTCAGATTTGAACTGGCGTCTAGTGTTTGCACAGCCTTGCTCCTCATTAAAACATGGGGTCAATTTCAGTGTTGTCGGACAGGCAAGCAGTGGCATCATTGGTGGGTTTGTGAAACTTTCTGCTGGAGAAAGAACTCACTGGGCATCCTGACCAACCATAATGCCGTGGAATATCCGCAATCCAACTCAAACTGCAAACACCTCCTCAGCCCAACGCCAAAACGATGGAACGCAATGAAGAGTCGCAGCCGATCGACTGAGCCATTTGGTGACATGTAGATAACGAGCAGACTGTGGTACAAGAACAACGGTTTCACCTGTCAGTGCACATCTTTGAACAGCCAATAACCTTCTGAGTGATGAACTCACCTCTTATACACTTTCTCTCAATTCACACCATCAACCAGCATAAGAAAATCATGATCAGTGGCACAGAAGTTCATCTCAACCCTATTGGACTTGATCTATGTTGGGCGAATTCTCATGATCGAATGAGTCATCCCGCTGATCTCCTGTGTCGACGACGGTTTCGTCCTCCAATTTCAAGAATACCATCAACAGCACTTGATCAGCGGGTCCCTGTTGACCATGAGGGAACTCATCAGCGCAGCAAGCCGACATGTCACTGATTGCAGGACTTAATCAAAGTTTACTACCGTCAGCACACCATCCTGATGAAGAAGCTGCAAGAAATATCTGTGGTTGTTATTGGAGAGGCTCAGGCGGAACTTGTGAATCATCTCGTCGCTCAGGTTTGAACCGACAAGACTCAGCTACCGGATCGCCGGGGATATGCTGCGCAGTCTGTTTCTGAAGTCGCCTCTACCATCCCACTCCAAGTATCGTCGGCGTTCCCCAATATGGACGCCGCGCGTAGGAGCCGGGAAGCCGCTCCTGAATTGGGCCCGTCGTGTTGCCTCCGGTTTTGGAAGAGAATCGGCGCCAATACCAACCGGTATAACGGTGTCGCTAAAAATTGCGATGATTGTACGTCAATTCGAAAGCCGTGCGACAAGGTGTGTTTCGACTTCGTCTTCTTCCTTATTAAGCTGCATTGTGTTGACGTCGTTGTACAAGAAAGATGAGATGGGACAACACCACCGCACATCGATATATTGCGACTGTGAACAGCAGCAACAGTTGCAGAAGCAAGTGAGCAGGAAGCCCACAACATTGAGAGAAACCATCCAGGCTTAACAGTACTCCTTGCATCAAGCGCTGAGGTGTGAGGTGATGAGGTTGCTGGAGATCAATACGATGACCATGATCCCAGTGCCTATTAGGTGGTCTCGCTGTTCGGCCTCAGCATTGAATCACATGGGGCTGTTGTCGGATGACTGACTTCAGGATGAATCGGCGTGCGTCAGTTTACTGTAGTTGCGGGATATACAGACAGCCTTTTGGCCACCTAGAAATGATAAGCTGTCAACACCCAACAATGCCCCTTCCCCGTAATGAAGAACAATAACAACAAAAGTAGAAGCAAGCACAGAGGTAACTGGTTGAGTTGAGTTGAATCGACTAGGGCAGTCTTGTCATGCGCTTGGCTTGGGTTGTCGCAAGGGAGAGAGTGTATGGTTCTTCGGGACTGTTTCAAATAATGCAGACCGGCGACGATGGCGCTTGTCACGCAGATGCTGAACTATGAGAGACTGGCTCCTGCTCGGAAGAGATTATGATGCTAGCATGCTGTTCAAACAGTCCGTGCTTTGATCTAAAAAAGCTCAGATCTACGACCAGTCTCGTTCGACCTAAAATCGCGAAAGCCCATCCTTAAGGACAAGCTTTCCCACATCAGCATCCCTCTCCCCCTCCACAACACGCTTGAGCACCTCCCCGCCAATGCTGGGATGCCCAGCCCCCATCTTCTTCGCCAGCTCGGGCACGCGCCCCAGATTCGTAGCCAGGAAGCCGGGCCCGACGCCCCAGACCTTGACCCCATCCTCCTTCAACTTGTGGTTCCAGTCCAGCATCAGCATGTTGAGCGCCGTCTTGCTGCAGCGGTAGCCAATCGTGTCGAAGTCCATCTTCTTGGGCCACCCGGCCGGCTGCGGCGGCGTGGGGAAGTAGGCCTCGCTTGCCTGCGTGAGGTTCGAGAGACCGGCGACGAAGATCAGGCGGGGGTCGGCCGACTTGAGCAGGAGCGGCATGAAGGTCCAGGTCATGACGTTTGTGCCGGCGACGTTCACGTTGTAGGCTCTCGTGAAGCAGTCGCGGAGGGAAGTTTTGCCGGCGAGGAATTCGAGATCGAAGGTGGCCCCTTGTGGATGTCAGTCCGCGTGGAATGTCATGGGATATAGGGAGGGGTGCATACCAGCGTTGTTGACGAGGGTGTCGAGACGCCCTGGACTGGCCTTGACTTGTTCGAAAGCCTTCTCGATCGACTCGTCGCTGGTGAGATCGAGCTGGACCGGTTCAACGGTGTTGGTCGACTCTGGGCATTCTTTGTGGAGGGTTTCAATCGCAAGCTTGCCCTTCTCCGGAGACCGACTGCCGAGGATGATGTGTTGGGCCTTGTCAGACTGCAGAAGCGCCTTGACGGTCTCATAGCCGATACCACTGTTGCCGCCAGTGACGAGAACAACCTTTAGGGACGCCATTGCTGTTTTTGTATCTTAGCTCGCTGAGTTGTTGTGTTCTGTTTCTCGTTTGTTGAGTGACCTGGTTTCTTATCTTGAACTCGAGCATTCTGTCAGTGACCTGGCCCGTCCCCTTATATCGTGTTCGAAGTAGTATCCCTTAAGCCGGGGAAACGCCGGCCCACAAATACCTTTCTCTTCAATGTGACAAGCCGGCCAAGCCTCTTGCTTGACGGAACATCGACTCGGAGGCAAACGCCAGTACCTCTGATGTCACAATAAGCTGACTTGTTAGCAGGCGGCTAGATTGGTTGGCCATGACCCTCTTCGGCGTTTGTTTGGGCGTTTTTCACGGTGATAAGGTAGGTATGAAATGGAAAGCTGTTTTCGTGGGCCGGAGATAACTGGACATCCAGGCGTGAAAGGTGCCGGGGTTAGTCATATTCCGAGCAGCAGTGCGGAATTAAGCTCTCCGAGTGGAGCTATCTCCGCTTACCTCGAGGCGCAAACTGATGAATCTGTCCCTACAATAATAACAGCATGAACCTGGTGCTGCAGATGGCGCTAGATTGATTTAGAGAGAAGTAAAGTGCTCTGGAATAAGTGACAGGCTTCATGCACAGGTCAGAGCAGACCGGCATTGGATCCCAAGAAGACAGTTGTCTTGTCTCGAACCCCCAGTTGATAAACAAGCCCTTTTCTACCAGCGCCACCAGAAACACGGCCAAGACCAAGTTCAGAAGACACCATGGTCTATGGCGGCACTTCGTCATATTGTAAGTTTGTGGTTGATCTGAGCCGGAGTTCTTAAAAACTTCAGGAATCTGATCACGCCGCATCCTCCTACAGATTCGTTTGTAGGCTCACCTGATCAAGAGAATAGCTCTGTTCTTCGATTGAAAATCTCTATGTAGGGTACGAACATAATGTGTTTGAAAATCCTTCTCCGTCGTGCAACTGATTCGATGCAAATAAAGATCCACTCCAGCATGCGTCAAGGGTATCGTCGTTGAAGACAAGAGCTCCGCCCCGCCGAACGCTCTCGTCAACTGTCCCACCCATTTCTGCTATTGCAACATCAAACTGGTAAAGCGAGAAGGGTGTTGAGACCCCGTCATCGAGACCCACAACACTTGTCACGAAAATATCCTCGTATATCAACCACAACCAGGAAGGGGTAGCAGGATGTAGTGATCTCAAGATTCTTCTAGGCTTCCATAGCCCACCTCCTTTCGCGTAGTGGCATTTGTTTGCCCTCTTGCTCTCGTACGCCGGTGACTTCGTCCCTCCAAGCCCAGTACTCGCCGAGCCGGATTTCGGCATAGGATGCGTAGTCGAAGTCGATTTGGGAAATCGTGGCTTGAATCAAGGACCAGATGCCCCTGTGCTATTGATCAGTAGCGTTTCAATCTCCAGATTGGAGGGTTGGGGAGTTATGTACCAGTAAAAGCCAGGAACACCTCTAAAGCTATCCACTTCGTTGAATAGGCGTTGGGGGTCATCACTTGTTTGGTAGCCTCCGCCGAGATGGCTGCTGTAGCTTGCTAAGTATTCTTCAAGAAACCCTCGGCGCTGTGATCTCGTCGGCAAAAGATTATAGTCGCAGTCGAATCCGGTCCATTCGCTGAAATGATTGGCAATGTCGAATGCGGCGGGTGCCGGCGTTGCATATCTTTACCACGTTAGGGACGATCTTTAGATGGAGCGAATGGTATCCCTCACTCGTAATCAATGAAGCTCACAGTTTCTAGACCATCCAAGCTTGACTTGCCGGTCTCACCAGGATGGACGATAACGTTCCCGCTGAGGAGATCACAGTGGCCGAAAACAAGCTATGCTTTATCTGTCAGTTTTACAACGTTAACGGTACGATAGCTCCATACACCATCTTTGCCCAGGCCCGGTCTATCTCCTAGATCTTTGACGGTTCGTTCGAGCTCCTTCTGCAGAGTTGTATTCCGCGCTACTTCGGCCTCGGTGCTGCTCGGTAGGGCTAGTATCCATTTTTGCATCACTGTCCAGATGTTCGGTGTTGCCTTTCCGCGTGTGATAGCATTGACAGTTGCCACGGTCTTTGCGTCTTGAGCTGAGGACTTTGACATTGGGAGAGACAGTGGCGAGGCTCCGTCATGTAAAATGGAAGCAGTCTCATTCTTCGATGATACTGGTAGTACGGCGTGCCATTGACCTAGCCTCCGAGCGACACCGCGCCAAACAGGGTCGTCACTTAGGTCTCTAGGCTGGCATGCTTGGCCTCGAATGAACCTGTACAGCAGACCGTTCTGGAATCGCGCAAGTAATGGCGGGGCAAGGTTAGTTTTTACGAGCAAGGAATGCGAGGTTGTTTCTCCTGAATTTAACTCAAGTCAGTACGCTCGGATAGATGGGAGCTTCAAGACCGCCGCACATACTTTCTCGGTCGATCAGAACCTCAGTGCCTCTGCCGTACGCCCGCAAGAGAACCGCATCGTTATCAATTTGTTCCTCCGTATGGCCAGGCTTCCTTTTCACCACTTTCAGGAGCTGTTATGAGGACACTTAGCGTCCGCTTAGTTTGTGTGTAACTGCTTCCATGTAGCATGCCTACCGTGTTGGTGATGCCGTCTTTGAATCGAATGAATTCGATCTGGCCTTCTTCCTGCTCCCAGTGAGGGATCAAGGACAGGACAAGTCTGAGAGCCGAGGCGTGCGAGTCGGCGGTGTTGTAAGACAGGGGAATGTACCGTAAATGTCCTAAAGGTGCATCTCGAGACGTTGGCGGAGACATAGCTAGCTCTGTGCGTTCGCTTGACAGATTAAGGAGTCTGGTCGATGTGATGAAAATCAAGTTTAACCGGTAATTCAGGATCTGACTGCCTAGGGAAGCTGCTTACTATTGACCATCAGCCACGAGACCAGTCTCTAGGAAGCAGTACAATACGTACCATTTAGAGTCCCTGTAGCAAGCGGACTGAAGAGGTAGCAAGAGGTGAGGTTGGTAGTGATAACTGCCTCATAGAAGCCATTAACTTAGAAGAGGTGTGCCCGAGATGGTGCTCTTTGGCACACGTAGGGCTATGATTGTTGTCGAGCACGTGGCACATTACTAAATCCGGTAACCAGGGACCAAGCTTCAGATAAGGTAAGTCAAACTCAATCTGCAACCAATCATGACGGGGAGAAACTGTTATCACCATGTGACGATATTATTGATAACAACAAATATGACATGCCAACTCCGTGTGGGGATGCGTGCCCTTACCTTCAGAGCTTTACCCCTCTGAACTCGCTACAGCTACCACGAGTCTCGGTATAGCAATGGACAGGTCGAAGGGATGGTCAATCCATCAAGCTTCCTTTTGACAGCTACTGCGCAGAACGTCATCTGCCCAGCCACCTTAGACGCGAAATCTGGTGAAAGCTGTGCAAAGTGGCGTAGATGGACGGCGTACGGTTCAACTCATCAGCTAGCCAGTGCCCTTATTGACCAAAGAGTTCGCCATCTGCTGCTGCTGCCGCCGAAGGCGATGAGTATCAGAGCCTGGAACTCGACGACGTGGAGCGGGTTGTGGGAAGTCAATTGATTTGGAAGGACACAACACTCCGCATTCGATTGTTGGTATACGCAGACGAAGGCGCATTGACATGTCAATGTTCGTCGATCCGGACGGAGAGACGACGTGAGGTGCTCGCTTCACACAATGGTTTCAATTTCTGCCAAAGCTGGGTTGGGGTTCTCGGTCCGCTGAGGAGCGGTGTACTTGGGAAGTGGGGATGGGAGGGGAATGTCATTGTGGTGCACGAAGGAGTCGCAGAGATCTGTGAGCCGGGAATTTCCTTCGAAATACGAAACCCCCCCAAACGTCTAGAGATGTGGAGGATGTGCACGGTATAGAGCACACAACGCTTTGTATTCGAGATCAATCTAAACGCTTGGCTCGCAAAGCGTATGACCAGATCCAGGACTCCAGCAATGCCCGCCCCGGATCAGGAAGCAAAGAAATGTATGAGCAGAACCTGTGACACCTATGTAGTCAGACCCAGTTTTCTGAACACACCTGACTGATGACACGGTGGGCAGGCCGAAGTCATTCGGTCCCCCGAACTTTCAACGCGCCATGAGAATCTGCCAAGGTGCGACAGCCGCCCATGCCACTCTCCTCTCCGCCTGCCTCCTCCCCCTCCCACAGAATCTGCCCGCTCACCCACCACGCCGCCGCCCTGACGATCTCCAACACGACCCTCAGCTCCGCCTCGTCCCGCGGCGCATACACCATCAAGAAAGTCTTCGGCACGAACCGCGTCCACCATCCACCCTTGGCCAACGGATGCCTCTCGCCCCAGCCACGCTCGAGCACGAGTCTGGCGTCGGCGGGATGCAGGGTCATGTGCATGCTGCCGTCGATGGCGTGCGCATGACAGATCTCGCCGCGGCAGGTACGGTTAAGCTGCGTCTTGGCAAAGAGGCCCAGGCCGTGCGTCTCGAAGCAGGAGATGCCGACGCAGAGTCGCGCGTGGTGCCGGTCGGCCATGGCCGCGATTTCCTCGGACAATTTGGCGAAGGTCACTTCCGAGCTTTTCTGGCTCGTTTGGCGGTGCGGGGCGATGCCGGCGACATGAGGGCGTGTGCCCGCGCGTGTCGGCATCCCGCGAAGGTAGCCGAGCCGCGGTCGGAGACAGGTGGGCGTTGGGATGGGGGTGTATGGGTCTTTGAGGGCAAAGAGGCGGAGGAGGCAGATGCGTAGGTAGCCGTTAACGGTCGGTGGTGTGCCTCCTGGTCCGAGATTGAGGAAGGCGGAGTAGTCTTTGTAGATGAGACGGCATGCTGGCAGGAGGAGGAGGAGCGATAGGTAGAGTAGCTTCGGTTGGTCGAGAGGAGGAAGGAGGCTGAGGTTGTCCGATTTTGCTGGGTCGGTGAGATTCATGACTGTCAGTCAGAACGTGGAGAGTACTGAGGTTTCAAACTTCAATGTTCAAAATTCAATTCCAGCTGGGATGAATTGAAATGGGTAGTGTGGTTCTCAGCTGTCTCAGAGTCGCATAGGTCTTCAGCAGCTCTTTAAACACCTTGCGGCGTATGAAAGATCTCAATTGCTAAATTGAAGATGGCAAACAAGAGGAGTAAGGTAGACAAGACAGGTGAAGTAAGGTAGGCACTTGAACGGTTTTCATTCAAGTTTTGACGGTCTTGCCTCTTTTGGCAGCCAGCCACTGGAAGCCTGGAAGCCTGGAAGGAATACCACAGCGACACGGAAGGCACCAGGCTTGCAAGTAAGGGGATTTGTGCCTACCTTACCTTAGTGGAGCCACAACAAGCTCCACATTCAGCATCAGCACCAACATCGTCACGCTGCTTTCACGCTGCTTTGGATCAGGCAGCTAATATTAGTGATTGTGCCCTCTGGATCTTCTGTTGTTGACTTGTAATTCGTAGCTTCTGAGCAATCCCCGGCAACAAGCAGCATGACCATCACCTGACGTTTGTGTTTGCGTTTTGCCTTTGAACAACGGTGAACGGTCGGGCATTAATTCTTTAGTCATTATGACGGAGCTCGAGCCGGCCTCGCTGAGTCGGGAGAGATCCGATTGATCAGGTACTGTGCATGTGACTTCAGCCGCATCCTGGTCTGTGCGTTCCAGCTTATAACTTAATTGCCAAAGCGAGCCGTAAGCGCAGGGGGAAGGGCAAGAAGAGAAGGCAGGAAATATAAAATATAGTTAGATATGGATTCTTTCCTCCTCTTCCTACCTAGTATCCGTATGGAGGACAGCACCACTAGCAGCTTTGCCAGATACCTCACTCCGCCTCTCAGGGCAGTTCGGTGATCCATGTCATCATTCTTACCTTCGAGTCTTCGACGGCATCCGTTGTACGGAGTCGGAATACTCCACTCCGTAGGAAGTGAGGTATGAATAATAGAATATTATGTCCAAGCGGTAGCGTACCTGACTTGCAAACCCCCAGTACCTTAGGTAGCTGAGCAGTACTCATACCTTAGCTGCATTGAGCGGGAGCTCGGGAGTACCTACAGTAGCTTAAGGTAGCTGGGGATGTTTGGCTACCTACAGATTACTGTACCTAACCTTGAGGCACAGGTAAGGTATCCAGAAGCTACGAATCGTAAAGGGGTTACCCTAATAATATCAAGTGCCAACGCCTCAAAAAAGGTGCCAAAAGCTTTCGCGGTAGGGTACCTACCTACCTTAAGGGGTAATGGGATGGTGGATGAAGTGGTGGTCTTTCCTTCCCCATCTCACTGATGATGATGATGATGATTATCAGTATATTTATCACTCTTTCTTTTCTTTCTACTATTATCAATCTTCAGTTATTAATTATTGTTTTCATTTTCGTGTGAATTGACAGAGCGTCAGATATGGTGCTGAAAGCGAAGATACAAAGTGTCAAACATAGAAGAAGTGGCTAGTGAAATGAACATGTAATTATAAGTGTCTAGCTACTCTATAGAAATGTGGCCCTATAAGAAGATCTTCAATCAGCAAAAGAAAAAACTTTTATCTGTAGCAAACTGTTTATTCTAGCAAACTCTGCATGTTTCTGAAACCTTCATAGAGCTTCAAATCACTAAGATAATAAAATGAGGCTGAAAGTTTAATACATTTTCTCAGCTCATTTTGACAATGATGAGATAGAAAATGAAGACACACTTTCTTTACTCATAGAGTTAAGAAAGATGTGTTATGTCTCTGACTCAATTTAAATGAATGTCTTTTAAGTTTTAAACTTAAGTGTCATATCATTAGATCACAAGATCTTTCACTGACTGATGAGACTTATAAGATTTGTAAAATGAGTGAATTTCAGTGTTAAAAGTGACTTTGTAAGCTTGTTGATGACTATGTTGCTTATAAGAATGTAATTAAGATGAATAAGTCTGTAAGATTTGACTTCTCTTATAAAGTAATGATGTATATCAATGTATTTTATTCTAATGTAAAACTCAGAATTCTTAGTCAAAGCAATAGCTTTCTGATTGTTTCTTTAAATTATAACTGTCTCAAATCTCTTTAACTTTAACTCTTTAAGTAATTTCTTCATTCAGACTGCTTTCTTTATAGTCTCTGTTAAGACTATGTATTTCACTTTATAAAAGAATAAGATGATGATTTTCTGACATTTTAAACTTCAGAATACTGATTTATTAATCATTTTAAATATATATCTCAATGTAAATCTTCTTGATTCAAGATCTTCCTCTCAGTTCAAGTTCAAATATTCTAATAATTTGAGTCAATCACTCAATTTGTACTCAAGAACAACATCTAAAATTCTTTACACATATTAAAATACTCACTTTAGAGTCTTTCAATGTGTGTTGTTAAAGTTATGTGCAAACTGACTAAGAGTTAACATTGTATATGTGATGTTGAGTTAAGTTTGTGTCATAATGTACATAAGAGATTCTATGATCTTCTAATATTGAGTTATTAGCTCTGATTTAGCTATTCTGATAATCTTTGTAAGATAAACTCTGAATTTCATTGAAGTTATAACTGTCTTGACATTCTGTAAACTGAAGTCTTTGAGCATCTCTGTGAAATAGATTCTCTATAACAGAATAAGAATTTATAAAGTTCTGTTTTATGTAATTAACATTTTTAAGTAATGCTTACACACTCTGCAGTCAGTCATTTTGAAATGATTACTTAATTTAATCTTAAGATCTAGAATTTTGTTCTTATCTGATTTACATATAAGAATATTGTCAACATATACAGCAATAAATAAAGTATCATTTCTAAACACACTATTGTCTACATGAATTCATGTGTATCTGAGGCTGTCAAGAAATCAGTGCATTACCTTATATTAAAGATAAGAGAACTGTTTTAACTCATATAAGACTTTTTTCAATCTGCATATCTTTTTTCTCTTCTTCTCATATTCATTGAGTTAAATCACATAGACTTCTTCTTTTAAATTGTTGTGTAAGAAAGCTGTTTTGATGTTTATTTGTTTTAATTCATAGTCATAAAACATGACTATGATGAAGATGACTTTATAAATCATAAATTTGACAACTGTTGCAAAGATCTCTTTGTAGTTAATTCTGAATTGTTGTTTGAATTCTTTAATTACTCATTGAATCTTATGCTGTAGAATTGAGTCATCAGGTTCTCTTTTGTAACAGTAGATTCATTTATTCTTTAAAGCTTGTTAATTAGATAACAATGTCTTTAGAGTTCATATAAAGTTAGTTATTAATGAATTATACTCACTATTCATTGCTTTCTTTCAGTCTTTCAACTTATAACTTGCAATTATCTGTTTAAATGTCTAAAATTCATTCCTGAAGTCTTCTTTCTTTTTTATAACATTGATGATTGCATCAAACACAGCTGAGTAGATCATAATTGCTTTAAGCTTTAGCTTTATAGAGAATCATCTCTCTCTTTCAGAGTGTCAAGACTCAGCTGATACTGATCTGTTAATTATAAAAGAAATATTTATAACATCTTCTTTCTCTTTCTTCATTTCTTCTAACTGATTTGACAATATTGATATGAAAGAATATGATGACATGTACTCTGAAGACAGTGACAATGATGAGAGTTAAAATGAAGACAAGAAAGATAACTGCACATCTTCTTGTTCTGCACTAACAGTATAAATTAAGTGACTTTAGAAATTGAGACTGCAACTTTGATGTTATAAATTGATGAATCTTTGTCAAACTGCACATCTCTTGCTTTGATTACTCAGTCTGCCTTTTTCTTTTCAGAAAGTCATACTCTATATTGATTTCTTTCTTTATATTCAACAAGAATTTTCTTATTGCTTTAGAGTTCAAATTTAGCTTCTGTTGTTTGAATCTTCTTTGAAATATACACATATGCTGTGCATTCAAAACACTGAAGATATTTAAAATCAATAGAATTTGCTGATCTATTCTTATTAAGAGATTTAAACAGTAGCTGAATTGAGACTTTGTTGTTCTCAAGAACTGATGTTAAGAGTTAATTAAGAAGATAGCATGCTGTTTTGACAGTCTTTAATCATAGAATTTCAGAGACTTCATTATTCAGAATCATAATTTTAACTTTTGCTGTCAAAAGTTCATTACTTCTTTCTGTCACCTCATTCTGCTTCAGTTCATAAGAAACTGTTGTTTCATAGATAATTCTGAGACTTCATAATCATTTAATGATGAGTTCATCTTCAAATTTCTTTTCATTGTCAAGTCATACCTATGCAATTCATAGATTCATCTGAATAAAAAGCATGTTAAGAAACTGTTTAATTTTGTCTTTTGTCTGACCTTTCATTTTCATATTACAAATGTATCATCAGTGAGTAAGATCATCTGTGAAGACTATATATTATAAGAATTCATTATATGCTTTTGACATGATGAGGTCAACAACATCAATGTAAATCAGTTTGATCATCTTTGTGACTTGATTTTGCAGTTTTCTTAAGATCTTCTTCTTTTGATTTGTCCTCATGCAGACATCACACAAGTGTAATAATGTTTTTGTAAGTTCTTGTAAGTTGAGCCTCACTATTTTAGAATTTTTTGACACATTATCAAGACTTAAATTCTCTATATGATTAAGACATCAGTGTCAAGTAGTTCTTGAGATCTTGTTATCTTTAATGACTGACATGATCTTATTTTTATTCACAGATTTTCTCATCATTAAAGTTTAAAGATAATATAGCTTATCTTTGTATACTATATGATCAAGCATACTCTCTACTTTATTCTTTAGATGTAATAATTCATCCTTAATTTTAATTGATATCTCTTTCTTTTTGATCATTTCAATTGAGAAGAGATTGAGCCTCATATCAGGCATAAGATAAACATTTATTAAAATGATTTTTCAAGACTTTTCATTGCTGTTCTTTAGCTGTAAGTCAATCATTTCTATTTCTTGAGCATGCATCACTTCAGACACTTCTCTTATAGAGAGTCTGTTGTTGAATATTTTGATTGAGCTAAATGCAGAGAGATCACAGCATATATATTGTGTTGTGTTCAAGTCAGCTATTCATGACATCTTATTAATCACAAGACTATAGTTCTTTATTACAGTTAAGATCACTGAGTTCTTATTATACTACTTATCTTTAAAACTTAAGAATTTCTTCTTCTCTTTTTCTTTCTCTTTCTTCTTTTTAGTCTCTTGCTTCTTCTTTAGCTCTTTAGACATCTTTTCTGAGTGTAACTTTCAGCAATTATTCTTAAAGTGAACTGCTTTCTTATAATGAGTGCACATCTCATTCTCACTCTTGTTCTTATCAGCATTTCTCTTCTTATTCTTTTTCTTCTTATCTTTATGATTTTTCTTTTTACTCATTAAGACAAGCTTCTCATTTCTTTCTTCAAGACACTCTTCATCAATTAGTTTGATGATCAAGTTATTGAGAAATGAGATCACATTACAGGTCTTAGAGCATTTCACTGTTACTTATTGAGAGTAGAAGAATTCTAGATTCAATAAAAAAGTAATGATCTTCAGAATTTTGTTAATGATGAGACTGAAGACTGCAATTTCTTGTAAGAGTGTCTTATACTTTAGAGCATAAGCATTGACAGAGAAGTATTGATTAAGTTGATAGATGTATAGATTGTTAAATAGAATATATTTGAGGTTAAATCTGTAAAATAGATAGAGATATACAAGATGATTTCACATCTCTTTTGCTGTTTTCATGTTGTCTATAACAACATTGATCTTCAAGCTGACAGTAAGAACAATAATGACTGTGATCTTGTTGTTTTGTGTAATTCAGTCAGCTTAAGTGATGTCAGCTAAGATCATTAATGTAATCATCATTGTTTCAGATATAAATTCTTCAGTCATTACTGACTAACTCAAAACATCTGGCTTTGATGAGATTTCAATGTCATTTTCTACTATTAAATCTCATAATTCAGCACTCATCAGACTGTATTTGATCAACATTCTTCATGATGAGTAGTTTGCCAACTCCTTAAGTTTTGTAACTTTTAAAAATGTGAGATTATATGACATTGTAGTCATTTTGTATGATGAGAACACCTAAATTGACAATGAAGTTGTTTTCAACATAAAGATTCAACTTTGAAATGATTGTGAGAGTTGTTTTTAACTGTTTTATTCATGAATTTATAACAGTTTGATGTGAATAACTTCTCATTATACATCAAATTCACTTTACTTCTTAAGACTCTTTCTAGCATCTGTGAAATAACAGTGACAACAAGATGTTTTTCTTTTATCATTTTAAATAGAAACAAATGACTTAATGAATAAATAAATATCAATATACATTTGAGCTCATAATCTGTCAAATATAGAAGAAGTGACTAGTAAAATGAATGTATAATTATAAGTGTCTAGCTACTCTATAGAAATGTGGCTCTATAAGAAGACCTTTAATCAACAAAAGAAAAAACTTTTATTCATAGTAAACTATTTACTCTAGCAAACTTCACATGTTTCTGAAATCTCTATAGGGCTCTGAACCACTAAGATAACAAAACAAGACTGAAAGTTTAACACAACACTCTCTTATACCTGTCAATATGAGGTGGCCTTGCAGTCTTTTGTTGCATCATAATGAAAGTGGTGAGAACTCAAACTTGAAACCTTCTCAGAATTATTCATTCTTGAATTTTACACTCAATCAGAATTCTTCAATTCTCAACTCTTTTCAGAATAGAAGATTGCTCAGTTATGTCTCACTGCACTAGCTGAGCTCATAATCTGTTTTGTGTAACTAGCATTTCTAAGTAATGCTTACACACTCTGCAGTTAGTCATTTTAAAATGGTCACTCAATTTAGTCTTAAGATCTAGAATTTTGTTCTTATCTGATTCACATATAAGAATATTGTCAACATATACAGCAACAAATAGAGTATCATTTTTAAACACATTATTGTCTATGTAAATTCATGTGTATTCAAGGCTGTCAAGAAATCAGTGCATTACCTTATATCAAAGATAAGAGAACTGTTTTAACTCATATAAAGCTTTTTTCAATCTGCACATCTTTTCTTTCTTCTTCTCATATTCATTGAGTTGAATCACATAGACTTTTTCTTTTAAATCACTGTGTAAGAAAGTCATTTTGATATTCATTTGTTTTAATTTGTAGTTATAAAACACAGCTATGATGAAGATGACTTTATAAGTCATGAATTTGACAACCATTGCAAAGATCTCTTTGTAGTCAATTCTAAATCATTGTTTAAATTCTTTGACTACTCATTGAGTCTTATGTTATAGAATTGAGCTATCAGGTTTTCTTTTGTAATGATAAATTCATTTGCTCTTTAAAGCTCATTGATTAGGTAACAACATCTCTAAAGTTCATGTGAAGTTAGTCATTAACAAGTTATACTTACTATTTATTGCTTTCTTTCAGTCTTTTAACTTGTGACTTGCAATTATCTGTTTAAATGTCTGAGATTTATCTCTGAAGTCTTTTTTCTTTTTTATGACATCAACAATCACATTAAACACAGTCAGATAGATTATGATTGCTTTAAGCTTTAGCTTTATAGAAAGTCATCTTTCTCTTTTAGAGCATCAAAGCTTAGCTGATACTGATCTGTCAATTGTAAAAGAAATATTCATAACATCTTCTTTCTCTTTCTTCATTTCTTCTAACTGATTTGGCAATATCAGTATGAAAGAATATGATGATACATACTTTGAAGATAATGACAATGATAAGAGTTAAAATGAAGACAAGAAAGATAGCTGCACATCTTCTTGTTCTGCATTAACAGTGTGAGGTTAAGTGACTCTAGAAATTGAGACTGCAACTTTGACATCATAGATTGATGAATCTTCATCAAACTGCATATCTCTTGCTCTGATTACTCAGTCTATCTTTCTCTTTTCAGAAAGTTATACTCTATATTGATTTCTTTCTTTATATTCAACAAGGATTCTCTTATTGCTCTGAGATTCAAATTTAGCTCTCATCATTCAGATCTTCTTTGAAATATACACATATACTATGCATTCAAAACACTGAAGATGTCTAAGATCAATGAGATTTGCTGATCTATTCTTATTAAGAGATTTAAACAGTAGCTAAATTGAAATCTTGTTGTTCTTAAGAGCTGACATTGAGAGTCAATTAAGAAGATAACATGCTGTTTTAACAGTCTCTAATCATAAAATTTCAGAGACTTTACTATTCAGAATCATAGTTCTAACTTTTGCTGTCAAAAATTCATTACTTCTTTCTGTTATCTCATTCTGCTTCAGTTCATAAGAAACTATTGTTTCATAAATAATTCTGAGACTTCATAATCATTTAATGATGAGCTTATCTTCAAATTTCTTTTCATTGTCAAGTTGTACTCATGCAATTCATAGATTCATCTGAGTAAAAAGCATATTAAGAAATCATTCAATTTTGTCTTTTGTCTGACCTTTCATTTTCATATTACAAATGTATCATCAGCAGATAAAATCATTCATGAAGACTATATATTACAAGAATTTATTATATGCTTTTGATGTGACAAAGTCAACAACATTGATGTGAATCAGTTCAGCCATCTTTGTAACTCAGTTTTGCAGTTTTTTTAAGATCTTCTTCTTTTAATTTGCCCTCATGCAGACATCACACAAGTGTAACAGTGTTTTTGTAAGTTCTTATAAGTTAAGTCTCACTATTTTGAGGTTTTTTGACACATTATCAAGACTTAAATTCTCTATATGATCAAGATGTCAGTGTTAAGTAGCTTTTAAGATCTTGTTATCTTTAATAACTGACATGACCTTATTCTTGTTCACAGATTTTCTCATCATTAAAATTTAAAGATAATATAACTTATCTTTGTGTACTGTATAATTAAGCATATCTTCTACTTTATTCTTTAGATGTAGTAATCTGTTCTTGATTTTGATTAATATCTCTTTCTTTTTGACTGTTTCAATTGAGAAGAGATTGAGCCTCATATTAGACATAAGATAAACATTTATTAGAATGATTTTTTAAGACTTTTCATCACTGTTCTTTAGCTGTAAGTTAATTATTTTTATTTCTTAAGTGTGTATCACTTCAGACACTTCTCTTATAGAAAATTCATTGTTAAATATTTTGATCAAGCTAAATGCAGAGAGATTACAGCACATATATTGTGTTGTGTTAAAGTCAGCTATTTACAATATCTTATTAATCACAAGAGTATAGCTCTCTATTACAGTCAAGATCACTGAATTCTTATTATACTGCTTGTCTTCAGAACTTAAGAATTTCTTCTTTTCTTTCTCTTTCTCTTTCTTTTTTTTAGTCTCTTGCTTCTTTTTTAACTCTTTAGACATCTTTTCTGAATGTAATTTTCAGCAATTATTCTCAGAGTGAACTGCTTTCTTACAGTAAGTGTACATCTCATTCTCATTCTTACTCTTACTGACATTTCTCTTCTTATTTTTTTTCTTCTTATCTTTATGATTTCTCTTTTTACTCATTAGAACAAGCTTCTCATTTCTTTCTTTAAGATGCTCTTCATCAATTAGTTTGATGATCAAGTCATTGAGAAATGAGATCACATTATAGATCTTAGAGCATTTCATTATTACTTATTGAGAATAGAAGAATTCTAGATTCAATAGAAAAGTAATGATCTTCAGAATTTTGTTAATGACAAGACTGAAGGTTGCAATTTCTTGTAAGAGTGTCTTATACTTTAGAGCATAAGCATTGATAGAGAAGTATTGATTGAGTTGACAGACATATAGATTGTTAAATAGAATATATTTGTTACAGTCTTCTAAGCCTAATGGCTAAAAGCTATAACCCTAATGGTAAATCTATGATATGAGTGAAAGATGAGTGAATGTAAGGGCTACAATGGCTACTTAAATAGTAGCTAAGCAACTCACTAAGGCACATGGCTGAGTCCATGTGGCTAAATGGCTAAGTAGACTATTCACCTAATAGGTGAAGGCGGTGGCAGCAAGGTAAGCTGTGGTCAGGTAATAATTCTGACAATATTTGAGATTAAATCTGTGAAGTAAATAAAGATGTATAAGATGATCTTACATCTTTTTTGCTGTTTTCATGTCATCTATGATGACAGTGATCTTCAAGCTGACAATAAAAACAATAATAACTGTAATCTTATTGCTCTGTGTAATTCAGTTAGCTTAAGTAATATTGATCAAGACTGTCAATGTAGTTGTCATTGTTTTAGATATAAATTCTTCAGTCATTACTGACTAACTTGAAACATCTGGCTTTAATAAGATTTCAATGTCACTCTTTACTATTAAATCTCATAATTCAGCACTCATCAAGCTGTATTTGATCAACATTCTTCATAATGAGTAGTCTGCTGATTTCTTGAGTTTTGTAACTTTTAAAAATGTGAGATCATATGACATTGTAGTCATTTTGTATGGTGAGAACACCTAAATTAATGATGAAGTTGTTTTCAATGTAAAGATTCAACTTTGAAATGATTGTGAGAATTGTTTTTGACTATTTTATTTGTAAATTTATAATGATTTGATGTGAATAACTTCTCATTATACATTGAATTCACTTTATTTCTTAAGACTCTTTCTAGCATTCATGAAATAATGACAACAACAAGATGTTTTTCTTTCACTATTTTGAATAGAAACAAATGACTTAATGAATAAATGAATATCAATATACATTTAAGCTCATAATCTGTCAAACATAGAAGAAGTAATTAATGAAATGAATGTATAATCATAAGTGTCTAGCTACTCTATGAAAATGTAGCCCTATAAGAAGGCCTTCAATTGATGAAAGGAAAAACTTTTATTTGTAGCAAACTGTTTGCCCTAGCAAACTCTGCATGTTCCCGAAACCTCCGTAGGGCTTCGAACCACTAAGGTAACGAAATGAGGCTGAAAGTTTGACACAAAGTACTTCAACGTCATTGCCTCGTCAACCACATTTGTTAGCGCTGTTTGATTTGGTCCATTTGGCCCAATGAGGCCAAAGGCGGGATGGCAAAATCTGGGGATGGATCTTTCCCTTCTTTTCAAACCAGGAGTCAATTGCTTTCTGCATTATTTACGGAGTACCTTAAATTCCAATCGCTTCTTCAAAGTGGTTGATACTGTTGCCCCGAAGGTTAGGCGCACCAGTTGATGTAGTCGCTTCGAGTAAAGCTGCCACACCTACGGCTCTCGGCGCATTGAACTTCACCACCACTGGCGACAGACTTGAGCTCTGACGATAACCCCTCTCCTTTCAACATGTCGACACCTCATCGCCGCCTCTCTGCTCCAACTCACGAATACGAGAGTTCCGCCTGGGAAGACTCACCAGATCTGGAAAAGGAAGCCGAGGAGGCGGTGCATCTTTCCGACGCATATGCGAACACATCCTCCCCGGCCTCTTCTACTGGCTCCTCACGAGTCACTTCTGAGTCCCACCAGCCAATGCTCCCATCAACACTTCATACGAAGAGGAAACCACGTCGCAGGGACAAATTCACCAATTCCATAATACGATATCTGTGCCTCGCTTTGATCTCGACCGTCGCGATCCTGATCCTTACTCTGATACGGATGAGCTGGGCCTCTTCAAAGCGATTGCAAGACAGCTCTTGGAAGGCGAGGCTGACACGGCCGCCAGCTTGGGAGAATTTTCGGTTCCTGGAGAGGTACTACGGTGGCATCCGGAGCTTAGTCCGTCGAGAGGAAAACGATCCAGAGTATCCCCGCGATGACGACGACGGAGACTTATCTTTGGTAACCAATGCGACTCAGGCGCGGCGACAGGTGGGACTTTTGCAATCGAGCCAACCATTCAACCCATATCAGTCGGACAAAGAGCTTTCCGGTTCTGGTCCGGTCAGAGAGTGCTTCTTAGATGTCGAAGGAAAAATTCATGTTCCCGCGGTTCACTCATACTCTGGTGTACCTCGGGGGTTTCCTGATGCGATCATGGGTTCCAACGAACTCCTGGGCATCCGAAATGACGTGTGTTTTGAGCGCTTTGGAAGACTTGGACCGTACGGATATGGCTATAGCAGAAAGAGGGGTGGCAGCGGTGCAGGCACAAGCGGGGATCGAGATGGGGCTGATGCTGTTTGGCAAGAGCATGAGGAAGTTGACTATCGAGACATTCGATGGGCCGATGCACAAGAACGATGCATCGAGGCGAACAGGCGGCGCTTGGTCCAAGCACCGACGCCTGAAGAGGATCCTTTTCGATCCCCGAACCTCAAGCGGGACTCTGAGTCGTCCAATTCGACGGAGTTCCCAGACGCCAAGAATGTAACGGGGATACCACGCAGCGCGGTGCTGATTCGTACATGGTGGGATTATGATTACGGAGTCGAGGACATTCTATACTTGCGATCTCTGATCGCGGAGCTTGCCCTACTCTCCGGCGGCGAATACACGGTACACTTTCTGATCCACGTCAAGGACGACAGCGCCCAGATCTGGGCCGACGAAGACACACACCAACGAGTCCTGCACAACGCGCTTCCGCCAGAGTTCCGCGGCATGGGCACGCTGTGGTCGGAACGGCAGATGGGTCTGATCTACGGCGGTCTTCCGGAGAGCTTCTTCCGCGGTCTTCCGGTGCACGGGGTATATCGAAGCAGCTTCATGGCTACGCAGTATTTCGCTCATCAGCATCCGGAGTATGACTACTTCTGGAACTGGGAGATGGATATCCGGTACACCGGGCATTGGTACCATCTGTTTGACAGGGTTCGAGAATGGAGCAAGGAGCAGCCCCGAAAGGGTCTTTGGGAGCGGAATGGGAGGTTTTATGTGCCTTCGGTTCATGGCAGCTGGGATGATTTCAAACAGATGGTCCGTGTTCAGACCGAGATGGGCACCGATACTGGCAACAACGTTTGGAGTGGACCGAAGACCGGCAAAGCTAGATTTCCTGGTGACACGCTAGGCAAGTCGGATCGATCGATCTGGGGACCGGAGCGGTCGGCAGATGACGACCTCGAAACTGAGCATGATGTGCTTCCTCCGACCAGCTACGACAAGGACAAGTACGACTGGGGTGTCGGGGAAGAGGCGGACTTGATCACGTTCAACCCACTTTTCGACCCGGATGGCACCACCTGGTTATACAAAGCCGACGTTACCGGCTACAACACGGCCAACGGTTTCCCCCCTCGACGTGTCGCCATCATCACCGCCTCGAGACTGTCGCGGAAGCTACTGGAGACGATGCACCGCGAAACCGCCCTGAAGCGACACCACATGTTCTCGGAGATGTGGCCCGGCAGCGTGGCGTTGCAGCACGGCCTCAAGGCCGTCTACGTCCCGCACGCCGAATACATCGACCGTAAATGGCCGCCGGCCTACCTCGCCGCCGTCATGAACGGCGGACGCAACGGGGCCACCGGGGGCGCCCGGACCGCCGTCTTCGGCGAGCCCGAGCACAACTTCCGCGGCACGACCTGGTACTACAACGCCGGCTTCGCGCCCAACCTCTGGAGGAGATGGCTCGGCTTCCGGGTCGACAACAATGGCGGCGAAGAAGCCGAGCTGGCGGGTGAGGGGCGGATGTGTCTCCCGCCCATGCTACTGCATCCCGTCAAGGCGGTCAATCTGATCGTCGAGGGGAGACGGGAAGGTGAGTGATGGTGGTATATCTGGAGCTCTCGATATTTTGTACATTCCATGATTGCACATTCGGCGGCTGGTGTTGCCAGGGGTTCCTGGTTGTGGAGTTCAACGGTTGGTGCCCTTTACGTCCTCTATGGAGGACGAATAGATATACCGTTCATACTTGGCTCTGTTGACGTGTACATATCTGTATATAGTACTGAAGCTCTCTGTTGTCATGACTTGTAAGACAACCAGAGTATATCTCCATGGACTCTGTGCCATGCGTAAACACAGAAGTCTGATTATTTACCATTTAGCATTACTGCTATCATGACTAGACCTGAACTGCTTCACATGAAATGCTCCTAGTAGCCATCATCGATATCATGCAAAGGTCGGTATACCACGCCTGTATGCTCTAAGGAAATATTAGGTCAGCTTACATCATGAGTACGAAATCGTTGTAAAACAATTCAGGGGAAGGGGAATCCGCAGGGTAGCGGCAGCTTTAATCGGATTAGCGCCACCTTAGCGGTTCCTTAGCGATGCCTTAGCGGGAGTCGCTGCATGGTTTTTAAAACGAGATGGAGCCCTTGAGTTATCGTGAATCAATCACGAATACCCTTTGGAAATACCTAATTGTTACCTTTCTGTAGGTTATTGGAGCTTGTTGATTGATGAAGTTGAATCATGGGTTTGCTGGGAGAAGAGAGAGAAGTGAGGCGGTGGATATTATGATGAGGTGTTGTTGCTTGGGGGAAGAGAGCTATATTTAACCCCTTATTGATGTTAAATCACCCCTCAGCCACGCGCGTTCCAAACATGCACTTCCACCAATCAGATCTGCCTTACATAAGCAAACATAACATTACTCCTTCCTGCTTCCTCTCACCTCTCACCAACCCCCAAATTTCCCTTTGCTTACCGGCATCCACCTGAATCCAACTTCCAACCTCTCTTTCATATAGTCTCTTGCTGGTCAGTCTCATTCTTGCAAGCATCGCTCAATCTCACAAGTAATTCCAAGTGTTCAAAGTGCCTGAACTGACGAAATAATCATCGTTCAAGAACAGCTCACTCTCGTTGCAACATCAAATCATCAGACATGCGTACCGTCGCCGCCACATCCGCTCTCTTGAGCTTCGCCGTCGTCGGCACCCAAGCTCTCATCAACGGCACCATCGTCGGACCCGTCGTGCCTGGCACCACCGGCAAACTGGGCAACGCCAGCGTCGTGACCACCAACCCCGGAGGCGTCACCTACACCGCCATCCTCCCCGACACTCCCAACACGAGCATTCGAGGCTACGTGGCTGGCACATCAAATGCGAACGGCACTGGAGTCAACTTCAACATCAACATCTACGGTCTGCCTGATATGTCACTTGGTCCATTCAGTACGTTCAACCCTCACCCCGTTTGCGTGGACTTTCCACTCAATCGGAGTTTACCTACTGACGGAAACGTCTAGTGTACCACATCCACGACGCCCCAGTGCCGTCCGACGGCAATTGCGCCGGAACCCTGGCCCACCTCGACCCCACCCAGCGAGGCGAGAGCCCACCATGCGATCCGACCACACCGGAAGAGTGCCAGGTCGGCGATCTGGCCGGCAAGCACGGCAACATCACCACCAGTGCCTTCCAGACCGCGTAAGTTCCCCTCCACTCTTAGCCCTCGCTTTCAACGAGTCGTACCCATTCCTCTCGTCTGCGTTCAAACGCTAACGCCGTCACGCTTCAGCTACCTCGAGCTCTACGCCTCCACCCAGTCCGGCCTCGGCGCCTTCTTCGGCAACCGCTCCATCGTCATCCACACCAGCAACGCCACCCGTCTCACCTGCGCCAACTTCTCCCTCACCGGCGGCAACGCTAACAGCACCGCGTCGCCGACCTCGTCCGGCAAGGGCCCTGTCTACTCTGGCGGTGCTGTCGCCAAGTCGCTTTCGTTCGGCGCTGCCTTTGCCGGTCTCGCTGCTTTCCTGCTGTAGATTCATTTCGATATGGACGTGGATGCTAGGAGCGGTTAACTTTGTCGATGGAAATTTCAGATTCATTGGTCCTTTGGTCGGTTCAGCGTGGTAATGGATTGATGCATGATAAGCGTGTCGAGATTTGGCTACTTTCTCTTTCGACAGCCGCATGAGGTGGTCACTGGCGTCCAACTGTAGTGAGAGGTAGATTAATGGACTACCGGTGTCTGCTGCATGTAGTTTAGGTCCTCACATAATACATTTTGATGCACAACCTGGGAGTCATGTGACATGCCATGGTCCCTGTGTGATATCATTGCTTACTCATCTCTTACTAAGCACCCCTATTTATATCTTAGTCATCATTTTCTATATATACTCTACATAGCATAAACAAATAAAAACAACTTTCTACAGACTGATTCACATCTGATAACATCAAAGATTTAAAACATACTTTTAAGTAATTCTGAAGCTTGAGCTTCAGTCTAAGTTAATTTAATTTATATTTTAATTGTAAAAGTTTCAATACAATAATGCATAAATTATATATTCACTTTCTTTTCAGTGCTCATCATTATTTCAGTGTTGAGATTACAGAATAAAGAGATAAATTTTTATACTATATTGTATAAAGAAAAGTTTTATCTTTCTTATATTGTAATATATTCAATAGCAATTCAAATTAAATTAAAATTAATTTATTAATTAATATTTTTAATTATTTATAATCTCTTAATATAAAGCTTAACTTTATTTTTATAATGATGAATAAATTTACTATTATTAATTAATTAAAAGTGTCAGAAATGACTTCTTAAATTAATTACAAGATAATGATAAATTAAATTGCATTTCTTCAAACTTAATTAAAAAATATTTATATTAATTAATTAATTTTTAGCTTTATGTCTAAGATCATATCTTTATTTAATGCAGCTTCAGAGACTTAAGAAATATTTAATGTAATAGTATTTCTCTTTACAGCAGTGTTTAAGAATTCTTTAAAGATGAAGATATCATTTATTTATAAAAATAGTTAAAAAGTAAACATTATAGAGATGTAAGTTCTTAAAATAAAAGTTTATTTTCAATTTTATGAAACATTAATGAATTAATTTCTGAGTGATAAAGCAAAAATTACTATTATGATCAGTTATTTAAAAGATATTATCAAAGTATGATGACTTTAAAAAGAAGAATGACTTTAAGTTAGAGAAGACTTATTAAATATTAAATTTTAAAATATAAATAATTGTTAAAAGATGACATCACACTAATAGTAAAGCTATCATAAGTTATATTTAACACTTCTTCTAACTCATAATCTTCTAAAGCACACACATACATCATGACATTCAGTATTCTGCAGATGTAAAGAGTGCATATAAACAGCAGTTTAAACTTACAATCTTTGAGCTTACTTTCTTATCATGAACTTAAATCATCAGCTAAGATAATCTAGATATATATCTTTCTGAGATTTTAAACAAGAAATTACTTCACTAACTTAAGCTTATAATTTGTTAAAAGGTGACATCACACTAATAGCAAAGCTATTATGAGTTATATTTAACAATAACTTCTTTTTAGCATTTCTACTGATCTTTAAAGATGTTAATGAAATAAAACATTAATGTTGCTGTTATAAGACACTAAAATAAACAAAATTAAATTTAACAATATGAAGTGAAGTTTACAAAGATTGTATAACTTCTTCAGTCTATATCAGTTAAATATAAACAGAAATGACAGTTTACTCAGAATTTAAAATAAAAGATTTAATCTAAACTTTAAAGATATTTAAAGACTGAAGTAACTACTCTTAATGAGTTAATTTAATAAGCTAATTAAATTGAATAAAGTCTTTAAGAAATATATAATAAGAACTATTTTAATGTCTTTAATAGCTTAAATTTAAATTATAATAATTCATTAAATAATTTTTAAGATTGATCTCAAAGCTATAAGAGATTAATTATATTTAAATTAAATAATATTGAGAAGCAATGTTTTAGCTGCTTCTATAAAGCAAAGTAAAACTAGTATTAAAGACTGAGTAAAGACTCTGTTTACATTAACTACAGTCAACATTCTTTTTACTTCTTCTGTAACTCTCTCAATCAAGACATGCTTATAGACAACATAGTTTAGAGATTTCACTAAATAATATAGTATAGTATGAATATTCATTTCTTTCAATAAATTATAAGCTTAAATTAACAAAAAGCTTCTTAAAGAAAGTGTATACTTCTAGTATGACAATAGTTAAGTATGTCAGCTATTAAGATTCATAGTTAATTCAGCTTTAGCAATATCATTAATTATTGAGATTTATAATAAATCTAACTTTAATAGAATTAGCACACTGACAGTAGCTATGTACATTAACTATTAAGATTTACAGTTAATTCAACTTTAACAGTATTACTGACTATTGAGATTCATAATAAATCTAATTTTAGCAGAATCAGCATTCTGTAGTAGCTGAGTATGTTTAATTTAAAAAATTCATAAAAAATCAGTCTCAGCAAAAATTAACATTTACAATTACTTAAAAAGCACTGTTCTATAATAGCTGAGTATGTTTAACTTGAAAGATTCATAGAGAATTGATCTTAATAAAAATTAACATTTATAGTTACTCAGAAAGCATTGTTCTTTGATAGCTTAATATGAATTATTGAGATAAATAAGTACTACTGTTTCACAGAACAAGAGATATAAAAGCTTTTTATTTATTTTATTTATATTATCTTTAATGCATATATTGTTATTTACTTTATTCACTTCTTATACTATGTGTCAACTATCATCATCATAAACTTCAACAACTTCTTTATAAAGCAATAACTCATCTCAATTCTTACTTACAAAAACTGCAATCAATGATTTATTCTTATAAGAAAATAATTAATAGAAAAAGATCTATAAAATGTTATTGAAGTCTTTGTTAGATATATAACTCATGATAGCTATGCTATTAGTGTAGTGTCATCTTTTAACAGGTTATGAGCTCAGGTTAGTGCAGTTGTTCTTGTGTAAAATGGCGCCTAGGCCACCTCTGCCAGTGGTTCAAGTCTATGGTGAGAAAGTAAGCTCAAAGGTCACAAGTTTGAACTGCTGTCTGTGTGCACTCTTTATACCTGCAGGTCAGTTGTGGGCCGATTGTGAGTTAGAGAGAGTGTTAGATATATAACTCATGATAGCTATGCTATTAGTGTGGTGCCACCTTTTAACAGTCTTAATAATTAATATATTAATCAGTAAATTCTTAGGCTCATTTTTTCTCAGCAGTCTTAGCTTTAAAAATCAGAAAATTGATGCAAAGACTTTATATTGACTTATTATCTACATAAACATAGATAATTAAGAATATTTGACAGATAAAATCAGCATAAAAAATATTTAAGATATGTTAAAGTTTAAGTATAAAGAGAAGCTGTAAACAACTGAGAGACAATATTTAATGAAGTTTATTGAGTATAGAATGTCAGAAAACATATTTATTAAAAAAGTATAAATTTATCTAAGCAAACTCAGCAAAAAGATTGCTGCAACTCAGTCTGACATAATTAAGTTATTTAAATCAGAATGATAATTTTAGATACTGCTTTAAGTGCTATCAATTAAGTATGTTGTGATCTGTGATGTCATTGACACTCAGAACAATTTAAACATCAAAAAAGATTTATAAAAGCTTTAGAAAAAAGAGATATAACTTAAGATTAATGAGATTGTCATTGTTTTGTGAACAGATAAACAGAAAGAAGATTAATATTTAATAAATTAAAATTGTAGTTCATTAAATTATTGCATAACTGATATTAAGCAACACTATTACAGATTATTTAGCTTAAACAGTAATTATCTTTTTCATTATTTTATTAAATGCTTTCTTTACAACAACTCTCACTTCATTAAAGATTGCAAATTTCTTTCTGACATTAAGTGAAATGCTTAAAAGAAAATAAATAAATTGATTACAGTCAAGCTGTACAGATTGACTGCAGTTAAATTATATTAAAAGTCAGTCTATAAAGAAAAAGAAAAAAGATACAGAGTCTTTAATGCAGAAGTTAGTGACAGTAATGATGATGATTTCTTTTTTGAATTTGAAGAGAAAGAGAAAATTAATGATGAAATTGCTATTCTGTTTAAGAAGATTATTAATAAAATACTTAAATTTAAATGAGTTGCAGACTCTGAATTCTTCTCATACATAATTAATTAACTTTAACTCTTCAGTGATCTTCTTATATGAATGAGATGTCAGCAAATTAAAGTTAAAAAAAAACATTTATATTCTTACTATTGTGAAATGATCATTATACAAGTCAAGTTAAGAAATTCTGTAAGACTAAGTTCAACACTCTATGTGTTTAAATTTAAGATCAATCTTCTGTTAAAAAAGTAAATATACAAAATAAGACTGCATAAAAGCTTTGATCAACACTGTCTTTAGATGTATGATAAGCATAGTAAGACTATAATAAAAGCATTAAAGTGAGATGAAGTCTATATAATTAAATACATTGCAAAGAGTCTTAATGAATTTGCTTTAATATCTATAATGTATACATTACATTCAGAGATCATCTTCTCTGTTATTGCTTTAGACACAAGTCTATATATTTAAATTCATGAGCATAATCTTATGATTAACTTTTCAGATATTGACACTGCATCATTGAACAGAAAGGTCAAGACTTACAGACTTTAATATTGATGATTTGTTTATCTTGATTTTGCAAAGTTGTGTAATCTTTACAAGATAACAACTCTTAAAAAGTCAATTCTCATTATTGAAAACAATGAAAATATGTATAAGATTTGTATTCTGATTAAGTTCATCAACAAGTAAGATTACACTGTAAGTAAAAGAAAGATTAACATTCTTGTTTGTTAGATATATAACTCATGATAGCTGTGCTATTAGTGTGGTGCCACCTTTTAACAGGTTATGAGCTCAAGTTAGTGCATGATAACTTGTGTAAAGTGGTGCCTAGGCCACCTCTGCTGGTAGTTTAAGTCCATGGTGAGAAAGTAAGTTCAAAAGGTCACAAGTTTGAACTGCCATCTGTGTGCACTCTTTACACCTGTGGGTTGGTTGTGGGCTGATCGCAGGTTAGGGGAAGTGTTAGATATATAACTCACAATAGCTATGCTATTAGTGTGGTGCCACCTTTTAACAGGTTATGAGCTCAGGTTAGTGTGTGATAACTTGCATAAAGTGGCGCCTAGGCCACCTCTGCTGGTGGTTTAAGTCTATGGTGAGAGAGTAAGTCCAAAAGGTCACAAGTTTGAACTGCCATCTGTGTGCACCCTTTACACCTGTGGGTCAATTGTGGGCCGATCACAGGTTAGAGGAAGTGTTAGATATATAATTCATGATAGCTATGCTATTAGTGTGGTGCCATCTTTTAACATTGTTCTTGTTTTTATTAATATATATAGTTCATTATTCTTATTATTTAACAGATATCAGTACTTTCTGAAGATAATAGATAGTTATTTCTGAAAAATATAAACAATACTGCTAAAGCAACATAATGAGGTCTCATAGACACTGCAAGAATGATAATTAAAGATTAAACTTCAGATTGATGCAAAGATTCTTGCTGTATAAAGCAACAATAAAACAGAGTTAAAGTTCATTTTAAATGACTAATATAAGTCTCTTAACATTACACTGCAATACATAATGCTCTACATGTCAATTCAGAATGATGTTGTCAAAAGAGTTATCTGAATCATTGAGAACTCAGTGTGCATTATAATTAAAGAAATATAACTGTCAATAAAGTTCTGAGTGCAGACAGTATAGATAGATGCTTATCTTTATAATTGAACAGTAACTGATTTCTTAATTGACAGCAAACAGATAACTTTTAAGAAAGCTTTCATTAATATGAAGTTATTCATCAATTACATTCATATATAAGAATGCAAATGCTACAGCTACATTGATCTTAAGTTACTATTTAAAGATAGACATGACAAGTTCATGAATTAAGAATAAGTAAGAGTCTTTATAAACTATATTGAGAAAATTACAAAGCAGTATCAGCTTTAAGCTTTAGATCTTAAGTGTATCATTAAGAATCACACTGTAAAGTTTGCTGAAAGTGAGAAGAAAAATATTGTTAATTTTAAACTGTAATAATAAACATTAAATGTTTTTCTGAACAGAAGATTCATTAAATGTTTATAAAAGAAGTTAATTATTATAAAGATCACAGCTTCAGATCAGACATCTATGATTTAAAATAGTAAGATGTAGTTTAACTTAATCATGATTAAGACTGATAAGTCTTAAAATAAACAATATAAGATTAAGTTAACTGCAGTTAATTTAGATGAGTTGTTAAATAAGAAGATCAACACTGATTAAATTAAGATGATGACACTTAAAGAAGTCAAAACCTTTCTGTATGTTGAGATCTTAAAATGAAAGAGAAATGATAACAACAATAATTAAGATGTGAATAAGCTCTTAATTAAAATATTAAAAGTTATACTGACATTTACAGCATTCTCTACAGATAAAGAAGATTTTATAATTAGATCTGACATTTTAACATTTATTATCTATACTGAAGCAGTGAGAGACTCAATCTAAGAAGAAATGTAAAAGAATGTTATTTATATAGAGCTGACAGTCTTGACAGTAAATGAAATATAAAAAGAAATTATGTCATTAAGAAAAGTTAATATTGTAATCAGTAAATAAGTCTTTAAATTTAAGCTGAACATCAATGAATTCTTAAATAAACTTAAGATAAGACTTGTGACAAGAGACTTTTCATAGATATATAATGTTAATTATGAAAATATCTTTACTTTTGTTAAAAGATGGCACCACACTAATAGCACAGCTATCATGAGTTATATATCTAACACTCTTTCTAACTCACAATCAGCCAGCACACTCATACATTGCTTACTCAGCTTCTCACAGGCAGAAATAATGTGTATACAACATAGTTTGAACTTACAACCTTAAGCTTATGCAGATAAGGCAGTCAACACATGTTCAACATCATTACATCAACTCAGGCTCATAACCTGTTAAAAGATGACACCACACTAATAGCACAGCTATTGTAAGTTATATATCTAATAACTTTCATTATTAAATTTAACACTCTGTAAGTCTTTCTGATTATTGTTGCACTTAAGAATTTAGAATGTCATTAAGTGAATGTTAATAATGTTTTTACAAAATTCTTTCTAAAAAAAACAATTTATATAACACTTTTTTCTAAAATCAATATTGCATCTAATCATATTCTGCACATACTGTACAGTCTTTATGATCTTAAGTAAGCTGCACAGAACTGATATAAATAATGTATTATTAAACTATTTAAATTAAGTTTTCATCAAAATAAAACTGATCTCTGTCTTTTTCTTTACAGCATTAAAAGAATTATGCTGCTTCTTTATATAAATAATATTATTGTAACTTCAACAAATCTATTATACATTCTTTGATTTAAGCAAGCTCTTATGAGCATGTTTAAAGTTAAGAACTTAAGAAAGATACAGAAAATTCTTAATATTTAAGTTATATACAATTACAAAATAAGAATTCTGTGCCTGAATCAGATTTATTACATAAATAAAATATTAAAGAATCTTCACGTGCAATCTGACAAGCACAGAGTCATCAGCATTTTATTTAATAAATATAATGTTTTTTGTTCTGTCAACTTAACTGACTAAAAAATAGATTAAAGACAGTATTAATAGATAATTAAAAGCTTAATGTACACAGCAATTCATATTTAATTAGACATCATCTTTACATTAAATCAATTAAGTCAATATCTCAGCAATTCTGCAGAGCATTATGAACACACACTTAAGAAATTATTGCAATATATAAAATCAATCATTAATCTTAACATTATGTACAGTTTTAATGAAAATTAAGCAATGCTTAAATACTCTGACTTTAACTATGCTTCAGACAAACAGAATTAGAAATTAATTTTAAAGTGTATCTATATATTTAAAAATGAATCAATGTTATAAATAAGTTAAAAGCAGAAGTCTATTATCATCTTAATTACTAAGATCAAATACATAATCATGTCAATGTGTACAAAGATTGAGATCTGACTTAAACAGATATTAAGAAACATAAATATAGATAAATATTTTGAAGTCAATTTACACTGCATAAGCATTTAAAAAAACAAAGCTCATTAAATATCTTTACTTATTCAGTTTAAAGAAGACAATTAAGTTGTCTTGATCTTAATTAAGAATACATATGTACATAAATAATTAAAGCACATCAATGTCTTTTATTACAACATTTACAATCTGCATAAGCACAATCAAATTCAGATAGACTTTATGCTTAGTTAAGAGATAATTATTAATGAGCTTATTAAGCTTCTGTTTAAACAGATCTTTAAGCAGTTCATTGAACTTATAAAACTCATTATTAATGATTAGTTAAATTCTTAAATAATTTGTTAAACTTTTAGTAATGCATTTAGTCATCTGATGTTTGCTGTCAGTGAGAGTTAATAAGTGCAGTCTTATCAAGTAAAAGTATTAAGAAACAGTGTTTTAACTGTTTTTATAAAATAAAATAAAATTAACATTAAAGACTGAGTAAAGACTCTGTTTACATTAACTGCAGTCAACATTCTTTTTACTTTTTCTGTAACTCTTTTAATTAAGATGTGCTCATAGACAACACAGTTTAAAGATTTCACTAGACAGCATAGTATAGCATGAGTATTCATTTCTTTTAATAAATAAGTTAAATATGAAAGCTTATTAAATCTGATATAAAAAAATAAAGTATTGAAAGAAAGTAAATACTTATGCTATACTATGTCATCTAGTGAAATTTCTAAATTGTGTTGTCTATGAGCACATCTTGATTGAGAGAATTACAGAAGAAGTAAAAAGAATATTAATTGCAGTCAATGTAAGCAGAGTCTTTATTCAGTCTTTGACATTAATTTTACTTTACTTCATAAAAATAGTTAAAACATCACTTCTCAATAGAGTGGCCATCAGGTCAGGTCAGGCCCAGATTTTAGAACTTAACTTAACTCATCAGACTTTACTTTGCAACTCAATCTGACTCTGTGTAGAGTTAAGTTTTAGACAGAATCAGATTAAGTTATTCTTGACAGCTCAGACTAAATCAGAATTAGTTAGCTTCTGTTATTAAGCAGCTTTATATTGACAGCAGCTATTATTGCAACATTTTCAATTAACATTGTACACAATTCTTCTTGTTTAACTACATGTCTGCTTTACAAGCATTATATATAAGCATTATTAACTTAATTATCAGATCACTCATTCTCTACAGAGCAAAAATACATTGACTAATACACTTTATCTTCTTAGTAAATCTGCAATGTATGAAAGATTGCTTTCATCTTTTGCAATTTTCCTAATGTTATCAGATTCTCTTTCTTATGTAGCTCAGCAACTATATTACAAATAAGTCATGAAAGAGATTCTCAATATACAAGAACTTATATTTTCAAAAAATGTACAAAGATATGTCTTACTTGTCTTCTGCAAGTCTGTAATGACTGACTAATTTCACTTTAAGCTGTTATTGTACTGATTAAAAATCTCTTTAATCAGCAGTGAGAAGAATTCTGAATTTAAAGTAAAAGAATGCAGCTTCTGTCAATACTGTCACTGCTGCATTACATGAACTGATCAGAGAGTGTTAGAATTGAGTATTTTAATTTAATTTAATGATGTAATCATGTGACTTACTTGACTCTTTTTGTGCAGAAACTGATTTGAAAAAAAAAGAGTTATTAATGATTTAATTTTCTTCTTTAAAGATGTCATGCTTAACAGTCTGTTCTTTGCTTTCATTTTCTGAGCTTAATTCTGTCTCATACATCTTTATCTGTAATTTATATTCTGTTCTCTTTAATGAATCTTATGTTGTCAAGTTCACAAGCTTTAGAATTTGCTTAATATTTCTTTGTGACTTTAACTTTTGTTGTAACTCTATCATACTATACAACATAATTCTAATGTCAGTTTCTCTACTGTGAGAAGATCTATACTTAGTAAAGAAATTGCAACTAACATGATTGAGATACTATACTTTACAAATTGTATTTATTGCTTTGAATTTCTCAGATAGTAGCTTAAGAAGAAATGATCATGAATCAATAAATCTAAATAATTGTGCAGCTTGATTTGAATTGATCTTAATTATCTACAAATTCATTAATAACAAAAACACAGCATTCATGTAAACAAATAATAGTATAAAGACTTAATAAGTTCACTTATCTTTAACATAACACTTTCTACATTTTCTTTCTACAGAACATCTTACTTTTTGTATTAAGCTTTTTATATTTTCTTTCTGCATCATGTAAGTAAAGTAAGTAATGAAGAGATATGATGCTGACTTTCATTTTAGAAATACATCATCAGAACAGAGAAAACTGAGTGTAAAGATTATTTTTATTAATATAATAAGAACATTAGACTTCACATCTCTCATCACTGAATTAGATCAATTCATTAACATAGTAAAAACATCAGACTTCACATCTCTCATCACTGAATGAGATTAACTCATCAGCAAGAGAATACATTCTACTAATACATCAGACTCTTCATCTTAATCTGAGAAGAAGAGAAAGAAAAAGATTAATGAAATCAATTTATTTATTTTAAACATTGCTGCATGTCTGAAGAAAGAAGACTTTGCTGATTAACAAGAAAGAATAAAAGCACTTATTAACTACTCTGAATTCACACTTAATGCTGCACTGCCTCAAAGTACTTCAGCTGCTTCTTTTACTTCTTCTGATTCAAAATCTAGTATGTAACTTCACTTATTATAATGCTCAATTATAATGCATAAAGTATATACTAAATCAGAGACTAAATCATATTTAAGAACTCAGAAGCTCTTCATTTATTCTCTTATTGAGTTCTTTATGTTTTGATATTACTCAGAAATTGATCTTATTACATTCTTCAGTGATTAATGCATTCATAGATGCTGATATTGAAGAGGCTCAAGAGCAGAATGATATGATAATGAACAGATTGAATATAGATCTCAAACATAATTCAGAATACAAGAAGCTTAAGATGAGAATTTAAAGAGTAAAATATGCAGTTAAGATAAGAAAGAAAATTGTTGTTAAGAGATATGCAGAGAGTGAGCATGATGAGTATTAATAAATGATTATAATGTTCTATATTAGACTTTAATTTCATTTGTAGTAATCTTTCTTACAGATCAGAATGTGATGACTGAGCAAAAGAAGAATGAAGATACTGCTCAGCAAAACAACTTAGTCATAACTGCTAAAGAAATACAAGCTTTGTGTAAGCTTCTTAAAGCAAAGAGTGCTTTCTCAATAATTAAAGAAGAGATATATTAATTTCATTTGACATTTAGTCTGTGCTGATATGATTAAATTGAAAAAGTAGAGAAGCATATTTAAAGCTGTTGAAGTAACTGTTTAGATAAAGTAGTTAAGCATCAAGAATAAATCATTCAATTTAACAGCTATAAACAACTTACTACAGCTAAAGATGAGAATTTAAATCTTGCTATATAGGTTTTTAATAGCAGCATACTTGATTCAGAGCACATAACAGACAAGAAGAATCATTAATGTATATTATACTTTTAATACTTCTTTATAATGAGTCTGAAGACAAAAGTTAATGTTGTTTCATTCTATAGTTATCAGCTCTCAATAGTGTTCAATGTCTCTGCAGATAAAAATAAAAAAGCAGAGATGATACTGAGTAATGATGAGAGCAAAGTTACAGTAACTTTTTCTGTTTAAATGATGCTGAATGAAAACATTGATGATGAGTGCATCTTTTTTAAATCTGATGAACTTGTGCATGCAGATATCAGAAAGACAATATTGAAAGAAAACAAAATATATTAATTCTGCACTGTTTATCTATTAGAGATCTAACTAAATTTTGAACTTCATAGACTGTTACTTCAATATCAAAGAGTGATGAAGTTGAGATACAAATTAATCAGATATAATTATATCACTTTATTATAATGCTCTTTACAATTGTCTATTAGCTTCTTGCTGATTAACTATATTTATGAATTAAGATCAACAACAAAGATTAACTATCAACATTACAAGCTTTAATCTTCATTAATGATGCAAATCAAGAGACAGAAGACTTAGTGAAGATATAGAATAATGATGAGAAGAATAAAGATTATCATAATGATGATAATGATAGTGTTAATGAAGATACAGAGAATCAAAATGAATTCTGATGCTCTAAGTAAAGCTAAATGTTTTTAAAGACTCTTAAACATTGTTTTCTACATCTAAGCATATTCAATTCTAATACTTCACTCAATACTATTAGCTCACATGTAACTTATGCTTATTATAAGCAATTTAAGAAAATTGAAGTGTTCATAAACTGCATAGAAAGAGTAAAGAGATTTGATGTTTAAATTAGAAATTATGTTAAGTATATGTTTACTGAGATTGCTGATGCTTAAATTGATGAATGTTAACATTATCTTCAGATAAGAAAGAATGAATTTTTCTTGACTTTAAACAATCATTAATGATATCAACAGATGAAAGATTCTGTCTCTTGTGAAATCATAATACTGAAGCAGTTAAGAACTTAATGTGCTCTATCTGTGCTTTTAAGTGTGAGTGTAATGCTTTTAACAATTTTTCACTTTATTAATAAAGAAGACTTTTCTCTCTTAATCAATATTGTATTGTATTCAAGACTGTGTATGTATTGACAGTCAATGTACTTTGAGCAGAGTTGTTTAAGTAAATAATTTAAAGACTGAGACTGATGATTATTAAATCATCATCAATGATCTTAATAGCTGATGCATTGATTGCTGTAGTAAGTCTTTTAGATAATGAATTCATATAATCTTTAATCTTTCTTAATTCATAACTATGATCATCATCAGTGATTACATATTCTGAGTATATGCTGTTCAAGATATTTATAATGCTTAATTGTATCACTTCTGTATTTAAAGTTTAATCATAATCATTGTTGTTAAGTCTTAAGTCAATGTTTCTATCTTAATTATGATCACAAAGTCTGAAGTTAATGTTGTTCTCATAGTCATTATCATTATAAAGATCATTATCACTGAAGTAATGATCTGATAGAAGCTCTATACATAATTTAGTTACTGTTGAATTCAGCTCATCTACTGATGAATCTTTCTCATTATTATTGACAATCATTGTCAATGCAGATCTCTCTTTAATTATTTTTATCACTTCTGCTGCAAGAGTGAACATGTCATGATATTTAATCAGCATAATGTTCTTAATAGTGTCTGAATTCAGTCAATTTCAATAATATATGATTATGTCTTAAGCTGTGTTGAACAAGTGTTTAACTTCAACATCTGCTGCAGAAATTGCAAGTATATCTTTTACAAATTGTGTCATTGCTGATTTTGAGTTCTTTATCAGCTTTCAGTAATTAAGTATTGAAATGTTTACATTTAACACTGAAGACTTTTACAAATAATCTGAGACTTCTTCTGTCACAGATGTGTCTTGATGCTTTTTTACATTTTTTATGCAACTCATTATTGCTATTATCTTCTTCTTCTTTGAGTCAAGAATTCTCAAATCATCATTTAATAATTCTTTCTTCAAGTGCTGATAGTTAACTCTGTAGTATTGTTAAAACTCAAGTTTATACTTTGAACATAAATCTTTTCAGTCTTCTCTTTATTGAAACAATATGTCAGTCTTGCTATGTAATATTTATTGAGAACTGAGAATATTCTACATTGTACATGTTAAGCTTATTGCATAAATTCAACATGACATCAAGATTACAGAACAACTCTTAATTGACTTCTGTCTTTTTATAATATTGAGTCAGTTTCTTTTTTAATGCATTAATGACATTCTGCAGCTCAGTGCTGAAGAACAATTTAAACTTTCTGATTGCTTCATTCTGTTTTTTAAGATAATTAAATAGATCATTGTATGTGTATTACAGCTTATAAATTATTGACTCACTGATAACATTCATTGTCTCTGTTCAGTTCTTGAAGTACTTCAGAAGATACAGCATGTATTTAACATGTTGTTACTCTTTTATATTGTATTTAAAAAGTTTCATTCTACTTATTGTCAAAGTTAAACATTCTATTCATTGAGAAAGTTCAGTTTATAGTTTATATGCTTAACTCAGCATATCATATAAAGAGTTTTACTGAGTTCTTACATTCTCAATTATATTTCATGAATTTGTCTTCTGCAAATCTTTGAACAACTCTAGATACTGTGATGATGTCATAATGACAATAGTTAATAATTGAATTTATATGAGACTTTTGTTAGAATATTAATTCAACAGATATGAGCATTATAATAAAGTGTTATAAAAGATATACTGATCTTTTTCAGTATGATGTCAAAGAAGTAGTCTTTGTCAATTGTGAAATTTTGTAGCTCATCATCATTAAATGTAGTGATGAGCTGATCATTCTTTGTGTTCACTTTTAGATATGTAAGTAGCTGACTGACTGCAAGCTGAATTACATGTACTATGCAGTTTATGATTTCAGTTTCATCACTTTAGATGATATTTTTCTGACTTAGAAGTTAACTCAGATGACATCATAATGTATAATTGTTGAATGTATTGTCTGCTGTGACTATCAGCAATTGATGTGTCAGATTTCACTTCTTCAACATCTTAAGAATATACTCAGCAAGATTTTCATCATTATATTGATTCTTTAATTCTTTAAAGACTAAAAGTATCTCTGTGTACTTTTACTCAGCATCAATAAAGTATGCAGTAATGTCTAGAAATGCAAGATAATTTGAACTGCTTCATTCATTAAATACAATGAAGACTTTAATCTGTGTCTTAAGCTCTATAAGTGCATCTTTTTAGACATTCACAACATAATACTTAAAAAGTTATGCAATCTTGCTTTAATCTGAAATCTTAATATCAGCATGATACATTCAGATGAGCTTTCAGAACTTTACATGCTCAATAGCATAAAAGAATATATTGAGTGCTATAATGAATTAAAGAATCTGCTGATCAAAGACTTTAAGAATAAAGTTAAATGATTTGACAATGATCTTTTGAGCTGTCTGTCAAACAGTGAACATTATATTAAAGCATTATAATTGAAAATTATAGCATATCTTTGAGTTCATTGCTTCAAAGATTGAAATCTGTCTTTCTGATGCTGATTTCATCTTCTGACAACTGCTGCTTTTCAGATGACATTTTATGATGATTGTTTCATCATTTTCTAATGCTGAATGATTCATAATATTGTAACAGTTAACACACATCACATCTAATCTTTCATTACATTTGCTAGCTACTTCAGCAAAGAACTGTCAGATCTCTGCTGAGTGAGCTGAACTGTTTTATGTCATTTAAGCATGATTCTTAATCTTAGTGTCTGTGTTCTAACTTTATACAGTTATTTTTCATCAGTCTTGAAACTCTTGCTTTGTTGCAGATCTTTAAAGAACATACTCTGAATTTAAAGTGTCTGTAAGAGTTAAAGAACAAGATTGACTTAATTGAGATGACTTAGTTCTGTTATTGAAAGTACTTAGAAATGATCTTTTTAAGTTGTTTAAGATTTAACTGAATGATGAGCTGTATAAAGACATGATGTTGAGTTATTGTAGTAAGTTAAGCAAATAAATGATACTTTGTTGTACTTTGAGTGATGTGTTAATGATAATGTGTTGTGAGAGTTTCAAAATTAATATATACAAGATTGTAGTCATGTGACAGAACATGTATCTGAATGTAAAATGAATTTCTTACAATATCAATCATGATAGACACTATTCAAAAATTACTATGTATAGCAAATATTAAGTATCAATGAAGAGATTTTTCATTAAAAAATCTTTAATTAATAATCAAAGACCTATCTAATTATTCTTTATCTTACATCTCTAATCTCTGAAGATCAGCTTTCTATTTAACTAATAATGACTACTTACTATTCTTCTTACTACTCTCTTCATCACTAATAAATTCAACATTCTCCTCATCATCTTCACTGTCATCAATCAAGTCATCAAGAACAAATTCATCAATGAAATCATCATTTAAAAATTTCTCATCTTCAGACATCATCACACAAGCTTCATTAACATCTTTAATCACACTCTTTTCATCTTCTTTCTTCTGATCAAATACAGACTCTTAAATGTAACTAGTCAATGTCAGAGTTAAGAAGTGTTAAAATTGAGTAATATAATATTCATATATAATTGAAGTCATTGATGTGTTTAGAATCAAGAACTTCACTATGAAAGTAATTAATGATTTTGATGAGGTCAGAATCTTCAGCATTATATAGCTTTTGCTTTTTCATATTGTTAAGAACTCTTTTACAGTGCTTGATCACAACTATTAAGTGCTTTTCAATTTGATAATTAATGTTGATGCACTTCTGCTGAATAACTTCATCTTTATTGATATTCTAGAGAATGTCAGAGAGTCTATAAAAGATATAGATGTAATATATTTCTTACTTCACTTTCATGAACTCTCACTCTTCTTTTAATGCAAAAACTTCAGCAAATAATATCTTCTTCTCAGTCTTCTCTTTAAGTTAAGTCTGATTCTCATTTTTCATTAACTTGTTTCTCAACTCATCTTCATAGTAGACATCTACAGATAGTTAAAAGCAATATAATTGAGCCTAATAATTTTAAAGAAGTCTTACAAGAAATTTCATGATTGTATTACTTCTTTAAGATCTCATCTTTAATTTTCTCTTTCATGATCTTCTTTAATGCTGAGTTCACAGTCTGATATGCATCAGTCTTCTTTAATGCATCTTTTTTTCATTTTACAGCTTCACAATTCATCATCTTTGCATTTTCAATTCATCTAGAGTTCTCATTCTTCATACATTTCTGTCATTTCTTTCTTGCACATACAGTCTTTAAGTTGTTCAAGTACTCACTAAATGTCTTCTTTAAATCATATATAAACTTCTGTGAACAGCCACAATAATCAGATCTCTCTTCAGAGACTGAGAATGAGTTGAAAATTAAGCATTTTGCAGTTCACAGTGAAAGCTTAGTGTCTGAATTCATCATAATGAGAATTTAGAATATGTAATTAACTGCTGAGTTCTATACTGAGTGACATGATCAAGCATTATATGTATGCATCATAGCTGTGCATCAGAGTGAAGTACAAGAGCAATGTATAAGATTAAATCTTAAGAAATGAGCAGTAAAACAAGTGATAGCACTGAGCAACATATTTAGTGAATATAGAGACTGAGTATAGAGACTGAATAGAGACAGAGTGAATGTAGTAGATTGAGTGACAGAGATGAAGATAAGAAAGTGTTAAATTGAGTGTTAGAAGTAAGTATGTTGATATATTTACTTATAATATTGATGTACATATCATAAATAAATGTATTGTTTATCAGCAATCTAATACCTAAGTATTGTTAACATCTAAAAGCTCTCAATACATCTTTTAACTACACACTTTCAAACTACAACACACTTTCAAACTACAATGCATCTTCAAACTACAAGATCACTCTAGAACTCATTGTCATTCACAGATACATTTAAATTACTTTTTTATAATGCTTCTGTTAACTTAATCTTAGAGCATCATTGTATCATTATATTACATCATGATACATATTAAGAAAACTTCAAGATGCAGCATTATGAAGACTGTATTAGGCAGAGAGAAGACAGCAGCAGCAGAAAGAACATTTAGAAAGACATTTAAGAGAGAAAAAACTGATGTTGATGAGAAGAGAAAAGAAAATAATGTTATAGATACAGAAGAAGACACTGAAGCATTTAAGTCAGCTCATCACTGAAAGTCAGGCAGTAAGCTTAATTTTAATACATAATATAATGCTTGATAATAACACTCTGTTCTACAGCTGTCACTCTTCATGAAATACATCACTATCAGAAATTAACAGATTTTCTGATAGCAAAACTACTCTTTTAAAGACTTTGTTACAAGATAACTTAAGATTATTTAAAGAGAGTTTTCTCTCAGTATAAGATGTTTTGCTTTTAAAGCTCAGTCATTAACAGTCTGCAGAAGACAGTAAAAGTATATATTGTTGTCTTCTTTAAAAGTATGTCTAATGAACTGTACAGTAATTATCATCTATTAGCTAACAGAATGTAAATATCAATCTAACTGCAATTTATGCAAAGCAGATTATTATTCAGCACAAGAACATGTCTCTCATCAAGAAATACATGCATAACTGAAACATCACATCTAAAGATGCAGATTAAAGCAATCATTACTAGACTATTTTGAGAATATCTGACTCTCAATGTAGTAAATAGATAGACTAAATTGAAAGCTGTTTAACTGTGTATATATAATGCTCACTTATAACACTCATGTATCAGTAATCTTTAAGCTCATAATCTTTATTCTTAAGTCAAGTCTTAAGAGCTCACTTACTAATCAGTCTCAGAATTCTTAAAATCTAAACAGAGCTTCTAAGTCAAATTAAGCTTCAATGTTTAAGTCTGACTCAGACTTTCAGACTGACAATTAAAGCCTGACCTAACCTAATCTGAAAGTTCTGTTCAGGTCAGACTGAGTTAATCTGACTTAATAGTCACTTTACTTCTCAACATTCTTACTCAGTGAGACTGCATCTATTGACTTTTACTGACAGTAAACATCAAATAACTAAATATATTATTAAGAGTTCAACAAATCATTTAAGAATTCAATTAATCATTAATAATGAATCTTATAAATTTAATAAATTACTTAAAAATTCATCTAAGCAGAAACTTAATAAGTCTGTCAGCAATCATCTTTTAATTAAGTATAAAGTCTATCTAAATCTGATTACATTTATGCAGATCATAGATGTTGTAATAGAAGACATTAATGTACTTTAACTACTTATATATATGTGCATTCTTAATTAAAATTAAAACAGCTTGATTATCTTCTTTAAGCTGAATAAATAAAGATATTTAATGAGCTTCATTCTTTTAAATGCTTATGCAGTGTAAATTGACTTCAAGATATTTATCTATATTTATATCTTTTAATATCTATTCAAGTTAGATCTTAGTCTTCATGCACATTAATATGTTTATGTATTTGTATTTAATCTTAATAATTAAGATAATGATGAACTTTTATTTTTAACTTACTTACAATACTGATTTATCTTTAAACATATAAACATACTTTAAAATTAATTTCTAATTCTGCTTATTCAAAGCATAGTTGAAGTCAGAGTATTTAAGTATTGCTTAATTCTCATTAAAATTATATATAATGTTGAGATTAATGATTAATCTTATGTACTGCAGTAATCTCTTAAGTGTGTATTTATAATGCTTTATAGAATTACTAAAATATTGATTTAGTCAATTTAGTATGAAGATGATGTTTAATTAAGTATAAATTATTACATACATTAAACTTTTAATTGTCTATTAATACTATCTTTAATTTATTCTTTAATCAGTTAAGTCAGCAAGACAAAAAGCATTATATTCATTAAATAAAATGCTGATGACTCTGTGCTTATTAAATTGCATATAAAGATTCTTTAATATCTTATTTATATAATGAGTCTGATTCAGACACAGAATTCTCATTTTACAATTATGTATAACTTAAATATTAAGAATTTTCTGTGTCTTCTTTAAGTTCTTAACTTTGAACACACTTATAAGAGCTTGCTTAAATTAAAGAATGTATAACAGATTTATTAAAGTTATAATAATATTATTTATATAAAGAAGCAGCATGATTCTTTTAATGCTGTAAAGAAGAAGATAGAGATCAGTCTTGCTTTAATAAAAATTTAATTTAAATAATTTAGTAATACATTATTCATATTAGTTTTGTGCAGCTTACTTAAGATCTTAAAGACTGTGCAGTATGTACAGAATATAATTAGATGCAACATTGATTTTAAAAAAAAGTATTATTGTTAAAAGGTGACACCACACTAATAGCACAGCTATTGTGAGTTATATATCTAACACTTTCCCTAACCCGCGATCAGCCCGCAACTGACCTGCAGGTATAAAGGGTGCACACAGACAGTGGTTCAAACTCATGACCTTTTGGACTTACTCTCTCACCATGGACTTGAACCACTGGCAGAGGTGGCCTAGGCGCCACTTTACACAAGTTATCATGCACTAACCTGAGCTCATAACCTGTTAAAAGGTGGCACCACACTAATAGCACAGCTATCATGAGTTATATATCTAACAATTATATAGATTGTTTTCTTCAGAAAGAATTCTGTAAAAACATTATTGATATTTACTTGATGACACTTTAAATTCTTGAGTGCAACAATAGTCAGAAAGACTTGCAGAGTGTTAAACTTAATAGTGAGAATAAAAATATTTTTATAATTAACATTATATATCTATAAAAAGTCTTTTGTCACAAGTCTTATCTTAAGCTTATTTAAGAATTCATTGATGTTCAGCTTAAATTTAAAGACTTATTTACTAATTATAATGTTGACTTTTCTTAATGACACAGTTTCTTTTTATATTTCATTTATCATCAAGACTGTCAGCTCTGTATAAATAATGTTCTTTTACATTTCTTCTCAGATTGAGTCTCTCACTGCTTCAGCATAAATAATAGACATTGAAATGTTAGACTTAATTATAGAGTCTTCTTTGTTTACAGAAAATGTTGTAAATGTCAATATGATTTTTAATATTTTAATTAAGAGTTCATTTACATCTTAATTATCATCATTGTTGTCTCTCTTTTATTTTAAAATCTCAACACACAGAAAGATTCTGACTTCTTTAAGTGTCACTGTCTTAACTTAATTAATGTTGATCTTCTTATTTAATGACTTATCTAAATTAACTGTAGTTAACTTAATCTCATATTATTTATCTTAAGACTTGTCAGTCTTAACTGTAATTAAGTTAAACTGTATCTTACTGTTTTAAGTCATAAGTGCCTGATCTGAAGCTGTAATCTTTACAATAATTAACTTCTTTTATAAATGTTTAACAGATCTTCTATTCAAAAGAACATTTAATATTTATTATTACAGTTTAAAATCAACAATATCTCTCTTTTTACTTTCAGCAAACTTTACAGCATAATTCTTAATGATATATTTAAGATTTAAAGCTTAAAGCTAATACTACTTTATGATTTTCTCAATGTAGTTTATGAAGACTCTTACTTATTCTTAATTCATGAATTTGTTGCATCTGTCTTCAAATAATAACTTAAAATCAATGTAGCTGTAATATTTACATTCTTATATATAGATACAATTAATAAATGACTTCACATTAATGAAAGCTTTCTTAAGAGTTGTTTACTTATTATTAATTAAGAAATTAGTTACTGTTTAATTATAAAGATAAACATCTATTTATGCTGTCTGCACTCAGAACTTTATTGACAGTTATATTTCTTTAATTATAGTGTGCACTGAGTTCTCAGTGATTCAGATGACTCTTTTGACAATGTTATTTTGAATTAACATGTAGAATACTATGTATTATAATGTAATGTTAAAAGATTTACATCAATCATTTAGAATGAACTTTAACTTTGTTCTGTTATTACTTTATATAATAAGAATCTTTACATCAATCTAAAGTTCAGTCTTTAACTGTCATTCTTGCAGTGTCTGTAAAATCTTATTATGTTGCTTTAACAATATCATTCATGTCTTTCAGAAATAATTATCTACTATCTTCAGAAAGTACTAATATCTATTAAATAATAAGAATAATAAGCTATATATGTCAATGAAGACAAGAACAAGAATGTTAATCTTTCTTTTGCTTACAGTGTAATCTTACTTATTAATGAACTTAATTAAAGCATAAATCTCACATATATTCTTGTTGTTCTCAATAATGAGAATTGACTTTTCAAGAATTATTATCTTATAAAGATTATGCAACTTCATGAAATTAAGATGAGCAAATTGTCAATGTTAAAGCTTATAAGTCTTGATCTTTTCATTCAATAATACAGTGTCAACATCTAAGAAATTAATTATAAGATTATACTTATGAGTCTAAACACATAAGTTTGTATCTGAAGCAGTGACAAAGAAGATGATCTCTGAATATGATGTATACACTATAAATATTAAAGCAAATTCATTAAAACTCTTTACAATATACTTAATTATATAGACTCTGTCTTGCTTTAATGCTTCTATTATAGTCTTGTTATGCTTATTATACATTTAAAGACAATATTAATTAAAGCTTTTATACAGTTTCATTTTATACATTTACTTTCTTAACAGAAGATTGATCTCAAATTTAAATATATAAAGTGTTGAACTCAGTCTTACAGAATTTCTTAATCTGACTTGCATAATAATTACTTCACAATAATAAGAGTATAAATGTCTTCTTTTAACTTTAATTTGTTGACATCTCATTTATATAAGAAAATCACTAAAAAGTTAAAGTTAATCAATTATGTATAAAAAGAATTTAAAGTCTGCAACTTATTCAGATTTAAGCATCTTACTGACAGTCTTCTTAAATAGAGCAGTGATTTTATTATTAATTTTTTCTTTTTTTTTAAATTTAAAAAAGAAATCATCATTATTATTGTCACTAATTTCTGCATTAAAAACTCTGTATCTTTTTTCTTTTTCTTTATAGACTAACTTCTGATATAATTTAACTGCAATTAATCTGTATAACTTAATCATGATTGATCTGCTTGTCTTTTTTTAAGCATTTTGCTTAACATTAAAAAGAAATTTACAATCTTTAATGAAGTAAGAATTGTTGCAAAGAAAGTACTTAATAAAGCAATAAGAAAAATGATCACTGTCTAAGCTGAATGATTTGTAATAATGTTGTTTAATATTAATTATATAATAATTTGATAAACTACAGTTTTAATTCATTAAATATTGATCTTCTTTTTATTTATCTGCTCACAAAACAATGACAGTCTTATTAATCTTAAGTTATGTCTCTTTTTCTTAAAGCTTTTATAGATCTCTTTTAATATTTAAATTGTTCTGAGCATTAATGACATTGTAAATCACAATGTACTTAACTGATAATACTTAAAGCAATGTCTAAAATTGTTGTTCTGATTTAAACAACTCAACTATATCAAACTAAGTTGCAGCAATCTTTTTACTGAATTTGCTCAAATAAGTTTATGCTTCTTTAATGAATATATTTTTTGACATTCTATATCTAATAAATTCTGTCAAATATTGTCTCTCAGTTGTCTGCAGCTTCTTTTTGTATTTAAACTTTAACATATCTCAAACATTCTTTATGCTGATTTTGTCTGTCAGATATTCTTAATTATTTATGTTTATGCAGATAATAAGTTAATATAAGATTTTTATATTAATTTTCTGACTTTTAAAGCTGAAACTACTGAGAAAAAATAAGTCTAAGAATTCACTGATTAACATATTAACTGTTAAGACTTCAACAACATTTTATAGATCTTCTTTTATCAGTTATCTTTTCATGAAAGTAAATCATTGATTATAGTTCTTGTAAGTAAGAATTGAAATGAATTATTACTTTATAAAGAAGTTGTTGAAGTTCATGATGACAATAGTTAACATGTAGTATAAGAAGTGCATAAAGTAAAATAACAATGTATGCATTGAAGATAATATAAGTAAAATAAATAAAAAGCTTTTATATCTTTTGTTTTGTAAAATAATAATGCTTATTCATCTCAATAACTTATATTAAGCTATCAAAGAACAGTGCTTTCTGAGTAACTATAAATGTTAATTTTTGTTGAGATTAATTCTTCATGAATCTTCTGAGTTAAACATACTCAGCTGTTACAAAATACTGATTTTACTAAAGTCAAATTTATTATAAATCTTAATAGTCAGTGATACTGCTAAAGCTGAATTGATTATAAATCTTAATAATTAATATATACAGCTGCTGTCAGTGTGCTGATTCTGCTAGAGTCAGATTTATTATGAATCTTTTATAAATCTTAAAAGTCAACATACTCAGCTGCTGTCACACTAAAAGTATGCATTTTCTTTAAAAAGCTTCTTGCTAATCTGAGCTCATAATTTGTTGAAAGAAAGTAGATACTTATGTTATATTATGTCATTTAGTGAAATCTCTAAACTGTGTTGTCTATGAGCACATCTTGATTAAGAGAGTTACAGAAGAAGTAAAAAGAATGTTAACTGTAGTTAATGTAAGTAGAGTCTTCACTCAGTCTTTAACATTAGTTTTACTTTACTTCATAGAAGCAGCTAGAACATTACTTCTTAACATAAAGTATACTTTCATTATAAAAAGTTCTTATATATAGTTAAAGACTGCTGAGACAATAAGAACATTGATAAGAGTAAAGATAAGAATAAAGATAAGAATAAAAATAAAAATAAGAAAAAAAGTAAAGATAAAAAGAAGCTGAAGATTGTTAAAGTTAATTTAAATGATTTGAACAATTCAGAAAATTAAAGTCATTCATAAATATAAAAGTGTTTATGAACAAGTTAACAGAAGCTTTTATTTAGTTCAATAATGATTTGAGTGAAACATTCATACTGAATGATTTAAAATTCTTATTATTAAGTATAATCTTTAGTTAAATCAACACTTTTAATTTAAATTTATATATTCTTGCAGGCTGCATTCAAGACAGATTAAATAAGATAAATATAAAAGTATTAATTAATTTAGATATAAATTAAATATATATCTTCTTAACAGTTATCAATCAAATATTAATTAATAGTTAATATGAAATTAAACTGCTTAAGATATTCTTGTTAGAGTTATTTAATCATTTAATTAACTGTAAAGTTAATTTTTTATCTCAAGATAAATAGCTTTCAGCAACAATTAAAAGCATAAATTATAAATCTTTAAGAATATAATTTCATTTTAAGATTAATCTGACTGAAAGTCACTAATTTTTAAATTGATTAAGCTATGAGCTGTATAACAATTCAGAATTAACAATAAAAACATCATTATCTGTTTCTAAAAAAGTAATAATCAGTTGTAAATGAGTTAACATTAAATGTAATTGAAGAGTGTGCAGCTATAAAGACACTTTAAAAGTACAGGACTGTCAGACACTTATTAATAATTTAATAGAATTTAAAGAAGTTAGAAGTTGAACTGTTAGCTATTATAAATGAATGACTACAAGTTGTTATTAAAGAGTTTTAATTCATATTTAAATTGACTTTATCAGACAAATTATCATTTAAATGAATGTTTAAACATAGCATTAACATTAATGACATTAAATCTATTAACATAAATGCTTATCTTCTGTCATAGCTACAGCTGAATGAACAGACTAAACAGATAATGAAGTTACTGAATAAAGATTTAATTTGTAAATTTATAAATTCATGAAGCTTCTCAGTTTTGTTTGTTAAAAAGAAGAAGAGTACATGATGAATGCATATTGATTACAGAGCATTAAATAACATTACTGTTAAAAATAAATATTCACTTCTTTAAATTCAAAAATATCTAGATTAAATTGACAAAGTCTGATATTTAATTAAGCTTAATCTCACTTTGAGCTATTATCAAGTTTATATAGTCAAAAACAATATGAAAAAGACTGTCTTCAATACTCATTACAATAAATATAAGTTTATAACTATACTCTTTAAGCTATACAATGTCTCAGCAACATTTCAGTTAATGATGAACTCTATATTATAAAACTTACTCAATAAATTCTATTTAATATATCTTAACAACATATTAATCTTTTCTGACTTGATTTTACATCATTAAAAACACTTATGAATCATTCTCAGTATCTTAAAGAAACATAAGCTATATGCTAAGTTTAGTAAGTGTACTGTTGAGACAGAAACTCTTGAGTTTTGTAAATATATTATGAAATAAGATACACTACAGTCAGTCTTTATTAAGATATTAGTCATTAAGAATTAATCTACTTCAAAGATAGCACATTACATACAGCAGTTTCTTGAACTGACTTCATATTATTGATAATTTATATAAGAATTTGCACAGATCACAGCATCATTATTGAATTTACTTAAAAAGAATAATGTTAAGTTATGTATAAAGAAGAATTATCTCATTGTCTGAAATACATTATGTAATAGTGTCTTTCAATAACTTAAGAATGCATTTACATTTAAATTAATACTTATTTAAGTAGCTGTACACAAATCATTTACTATCAAAACAGACACTTTTAAATAGACAATTAATTGTGCTTTAATGCAAAATAAAATGAATAAAAAACTTCATTTAATTATCTATGATAACTAAAAGTTATAAGATGCAGAGCTTAATTATTCTGTTTATAAAAAGAAGTTATTGATCATTAAGCATGCACTTTAAACTTGACAGTACTATATTGAAAATAATTATATTATAACTATTATTATAAATTATGAAGATCTACAATATTTAAAGAATACACTGCACTCATTTAAATGACTAACTTAATAAATTAATAAATTTCAACAGTATAATCTTAACATTCAATATTGATCTGAAGCTCAGACTGTTATATTAAATTTAATTAATTATTAATTTAATTTTATAAAGAAAGACTCAGCAAATAAAGTATTCTTAGATGTTTTGTGAGAGCTAAATAATGTGAAATGAAAGAAAGCAATGATAATGTATTTAAAAGATGATACAGAATCTGAAAAGTCATTGTTTTGTAAGTATATATGCAAAAATAATGTAATGAATCAATTTTGACTGCATTATAATTCAGTATTAGATAACTTATATTTAATTTAAAAGTAAAATGATGATGAAGCATCATTTCTACAGTTTTAGTACTGTGCAAACTTTTTAAAATATATATACACTGAATATGAGCATTTAGAAGTGTTAAGACTGCTAAAAGTCATTTAACTTTAAGCTTAATGACATAAACTATTGTAGAATATTAAATTATTTATAAAGCATTGTCTTAACTGTTAAGTGACTCAATAACTCTGAAAACATTAAGAGATTGAAGAACATTTATATTTAATTTATAAAAACTTATTATCATTTAAAAGATAAGAAATTAACATAATAAACATACTATCTTAAATGCTTTAAGAGAACTGCTGAATTATAACAGCAATTAATTATGTTATAGATTAATTTGTAATTAAAGCTGTTCTGAATGCAATGAAAACAATAATTATAGATTTTCTATATAATAAAATCTTTACAAATTATGATTCACTGAGAAATTTACTATTTAATAACAGTATAAACTTTCTTAGCTATGTTGTAATCTACTATTTGAAAAAGCTCAGAACTTAACATAAAACAATGATTTTCTATTATCTCTGTATAAATGAAAAGATAGAAAATCTAAATAAAATGTTAAGCTTTATGCTTACAAAATATCTTATGAGTAAATTAACTTAATTATAAGATAAATATTTATTACAAGCACTTTTTGCAGTCTGAATTTAAGTCTATAATATAATTAAACAGAGCTCATTCTATTTACTGTATAAGATAAATTTATAATTATTAAATGACTTAAATGATTCTTAATCACTGAGAGAAACTGACTTTGAAGATCAGTTAAAATGAGTTAGACAGATATAAATAATTTAAATAATTGTTAATAAAATTCTTTTATGAAAGATTATTGAATTAAAAATAATTTATAATGAAACAGTGCAGTTAAGCATTATAAAGAAAGAAGACTGAGTATTTATATAAAATGAAGAGTTTTAGAAGTTTAAAGCTAAATAATTTAAGTTTTATAAGATATTGAAAACTTATTTATTAAAGACTTATACATTAAAAATGTCTGCAAGATGTATTCTATGAAATTTAATTTATGATAATTAACTTATAAAAATACATATCTTTAATATCAATGAATTTTGAGCTAATTTAAAGCTGCAAAGCAGTCTAAAATAAATTAAACTATTTATACAGTAATTAAGTTTTGAAGTTAATGAGATTCTTAAATAAAAAAAGTCATTATTGTCTTTTTATAAAGAATTCTTAATTATATCTTGAGTTGAATGAGATCACAAACAAAAGAAAGAATTATATAAGCTTTTAATAAAGAAGAAAGAAGATCTTTTTTAAAAGACAATTTATAAGATATAAAAATGTTATGAATGAGTAAATTTATCTGTATCTTTATTACAAAATATTTTAAAAGCACATTAAAGTGTTACTTCTCTTAAACTGATCTTAACTGAAGTAAGTAATGTAATGAATACATTACAGAAAACTATTAAAAGTTAAAGAGATATTAATAATTTAATTTTAATACTTATAATAGAAAAGAGATGTAATTAAAAGAAAGTGAAAGTTTTAACATTATATAGTATTAAGAAAAAACTGAATAATTAAAAATAACTTAATAAAGATTTGTAATAATAACATGATGAGTTGAAGTTAAAGTGAATAAATAATAAAGTTAAAAAGAAAAATTAAAAAATCTTAACTTCAATAATGATTAATAATGATTTGATGATGATCTGTGAAAGAAATATGAGCTTGTATAATCTATGTAAAAGATTTAAGAAAAAGACTTTTATAAATTAAAAAATAATAATATTAAAAGCAAAATATTCAATTAACTTTATATATTATTAATCTTTAAATCAAAATTGAGATAATGACATACTGAGAGAAGAGTTTTGTAAGTTTTTTTTAAAACAAAAATAATCAGTAATTTTGTAAATGTAATTAGAAGTAGATTTTTTTTAATTTAAGTTGTTGTTATCTGCACTAAATGACAATAGTGATGTAAAGTAAGATAAAACAATGTGAATGTAAATTGCAGACAGAAATTTTATAAAATGTTAAGCAAATCTCTGCATTCACATCAGTGAACTGTTGTGACTATGCAGTAAAGAAGAATGTGATATTATTGCTTACTCATCTCTTATTAAGTGCTTCTATTTATGTCTTAGTCATCATTTTCTATATATACTCTACATAGTGTAAACGAATAGGAACAACTTTCTACGGACCGATTCACACCTGCTTGTATTGAGTTACTCTTCTACCGAATACAGCTCGCTAACTGTTGACGGTTCGATGAGACCGAACGGCTCAACAACGTAACCAGTCGCCGCAGCAGACACCGCTGCTGATGGACGGAGGATGACATGGACCACAACGGATGGCCCAACTACCAAACGGCACCCACCTCACTCCTTCCGAACCTTGTAACAAACCCGCCCTCGACACCAGCCCACGCATTCCGCCACCCCCTCCCTCGCCAGATCCTCCGCCACGGCGAACACGTCCTTGTACGCCTCCACCGCCTCCTCCCACACCAGGCTCTTCTCTTCGCACACCACCCACGTCCCACCCCTCACCTCCTTCCCGTCTTTCTCTCCCTCCCCTCGACTCGTACCCGAACCAGAAGAGTCGAGCATGTGATCACCGCGCAGCAAATCGTCCGCCCGGCCTTTGTACTTTTGCGCCACGTACGCCGACGCTTTGGCGCGCGACATGGCCCGACCAGCGCCGTGAGCCAGGGAGAGGGCGTTGCGGAGGCCGTACGACGTGCTGCTGGGGAAGAGCGGGTGCAGGATTATGGTCGGTGTGCCGCGGGAGCCCGGGAGGGGGAGGATGGTCAGTGGTCTGGAGGGTGTGTGTGGATTTGATGGGAAGGGGGAGGGGTTGGGGTGGTGGGTCGGGGCGGCGCCTTTGCGGTGGATGTAGACTGTTGATTGGCGTTGGGTTATCTCTGGGTCTGAAGATTGAGATTGGGACGACAAAGAGTCGGCGAGGTTCAGCGAGGAAGCGGCGTGGGTGAGGTCGGTAGAGGATGAGGTCGACCGAGCAGGCAGAGGAGGCCACGCCGCTCTTTCGGCGTTGTTGTGCCAGATATCCACTACCTTCCGTCTCTGCACGTTCCTTTTCGCTGCAGCTATCGCCTCCGCCGTTGCCGGTTCCAAGCTGTCGTTGACTCCCAGCTCCCAGGCTTCCTCGCCGGGCTCCAAGCACGCCAGGAAGCGTAGCGCGATTAAGTCGCGGTTCTTCTTCGCCCATCCGCAGGCGCGATCGTGTTCGTTCATGTATGCGATTGCCTGCGGGTCGCTTTCGTGCATGCTGACGTTTCCGCCGGCCGTGTATCGCTTCAGAATGTCTCCGCCGTAGCCTCGGGAGCCGGAGTGGACAAGGAGCACCACGACGCCTTCTCGAAACGGATCGTCTCCCTCCTCCTCCGACTCGGTCGTCGGTGGAGTATAAGCCTCAACGACCTGCAGTTCGGCGAAATGGTTGCCAGCACCGATCGTCCCAAGCGCGACATCCCACTCCTCTCCGGCACTCACACTCCTCTCCCCTCGCCCATCACCCTCCTCCTCCTCAACCAACCAGACCTCCCGATCCTCGCGTCTCCGCCACGCCCCCTCAAGCCCCCTTAACTTCTCCGCCACCCTCCTCCCCTTATCGCCCTCCACCTGCCGCCTCGCCAACGTAGTTCTATACCACGCCATCCCACACCCAATATCCCCCCCAATCAGCGGCGGATGGATCCACCCCTCCGACACGAAAACCGCCCCGATCGGAAACTTGGTGCCAGGATGCAAATCCGGCTGGCCCACGGCATGAACGATCCCCGATAGCGACCGCGCCGTCGTCTCCAGCTGCACCAGCGCATACGGATCCACCGGCGCCGCACGCGCGAGGTTCACAATTTTACACTCCCCGCCCTTCTTCCCCCTCTCATCCTGTGCCCCTCCCTCCCTCCGCAACCCAACATACTCCTCCCCCGCACTCACCACCAACACCACATCATCCCGCAACACCTCCCTCCAATGTCCCTCCTCGACCAACTCCCGTCCCGTCCCAGCCACGAAGATCCTCGCCTCCCCCTTCCCCGTCCCCTTCGCCGTCCCCTTCGCCGTCCGCAGCCGTAGCCGTAGCTTCGACTGCGCGACCTTCAGCACCAGCGCTCGACACGAGTCCGATGCATCGGGTTCGAGCGCCGCGGTGCTGGGGAGTAGGAGTGGGGTTTTCTGCGACTGTTGCGCGTTTAGGGCGACGGTGATGCGCGTTGCGGGCATTCCGTGGGACGGTGGGCGGGGTCTAGCGGTGTTCGCTTGCAGCGTGGGGGGCCGGTTTCGCAAGATATCGAGTAAGGTTGCGAGATTTCTAAGGTATGGAAGCTGACAGGGTACGGAATGCCGGTAGATGTAAGTCGTCTGGGGGAGTTTGAGGGTCTGTTTCGAGGGATACGGTGGTGAGATTTCTATGTATGGCGCTTCTGGGTGTTATAAGCCGTTGACTCATTCACTACAATCTCGGGTTTGATGTTTAATAGCGCCGCAACGTTGTGGGAGCGACTCCCAGAACAGGTAGAAATAATGATGCTATGTTGCCCTCAGTCACGCGGTCCCACCTGGTCACTCTCTGTCCTTCAGGATGAGCTCGCTCCAAAGGCGCTGGCTCATAGAGGGATCATTATAACGGGTGCAGCACAAGAAAGGCACAGGTCGTTAGCTAATGGTCATGTCTATAAAGTAATTGCTCCTGCCTCGTCAATCTTGTACCGCGACCCTCAGAACAGTTCGAGCCAACCTGACCGATTGGCCGGAGAGACACCGGTCGTTCAACATAATAACAAGACAGCTCAGGTACCACAGAAACGACAGCCCGTAGGTAACGTGTGATCGAAGTCGGCCAACCAGGACATGCTGCTTAGGGAAATCAACCGTCCTGTAGGCTTCAAACATGCTACGCAGCGCCAACTCTCCGAGGTACTTGCATCGACAACAACGTGTTGGGAAAGGTGGGATAAAGATGTGATAGGTCTGGGGAGGTAACTCCGGAAAGGACAACATGGAGAGCTCGTGCCGGACTGGTAGACAACGATGGCATGGTTCTCCCTCAGTTATGTCCGGCCTTCCGGAGCGAGTTGCTCAACCATTCCAACCCCTCATAGAGACCGTCACCGGATGTAGCACACGTGGATTGTATGTACTGCGGTGGTTGTCAGCTTCAGTGCGACACCATACTTGCATCTGCGGACTTACCCAAGCACGCTGCCTGAGACTGTGTAAACCAAGTTTGTCCGTGATCTCAGCCGCAACCATGGCGTTCTAGATATTAGCTAGAGTCAGTTCTGGAACACCTCAACCGAGTAACCCAAGTTTAACGCACCGGCAGATCCTGCTTGTTGGCGAAGACTAATAGCAACGCATCTCTCAACTCATCCTCGTTCAACATACGTTGCAACTCCTCCCGCGCCTCCACAACACGGTCACGATCGTTGCTATCAACGACGAAGATGATGCCTTGGGTGTTTTGGAAGTAGTGTCTCCACAGGGGCCGAATCTTATCTTGTCCACCGACGTCCCACACGGTGAACTGAATGTTCTTATACTCGACAGTTTCTACATTGAAGCCTGCGATGTACACATATGAGCCCGGTACGCATGATCGGGCAAGGGGTCTTGGAGAATGATCATCTTGTAAGACGTACCGATTGTGGGAATGGTGGTCACAATCTCGCCGAGTTTCAGCTTGTACAGGATGGTCGTCTTTCCGGCCGCATCCAATCCCACCATCAAGATTCTCATTTCTTTCTTTCCCCACAATCTATCGAACAGCTTCGAGAATGTAAGACCCATATTTGCGATGTGGTGTTCGGACGAAGAAATGTGACGTCGAGTGCGGCAATATCGTGATCTCTGTAGTGGATGCCACAGCCACGGATAGAGCTACTTGGAGATTTGTCAGAAACGTTGTCTACATTGGCGCACTCCTTGTTGTGCAGAGGTATGAGAGCGACGGTATTGCGCACCCACGCGTGTCAGGATCGAGATACAAAGGTCAAGTGCTCTCGTCGCCACTCAGGTCGGAAGAAGGGGATGTGGGTTATATCCGGGATGTTTGAGCACTCACTATGATGATGATTCAAGATCGAAAGTGTTCGAGGGTGATGAAGCGAGAGGCTGTGATCGCTCTTTTGGATATGGTGGATGATCGACGTTGAGGCCAACGTCGGTCGAAGTTTTTGGGGATGAAGTCACCTGATTTAGCCGATCTCTACCCCAATTCTGCATAACAAAGGACAACCCAATCCATACCGGACGCTGTTGAGAATCCTTTTAAACATCCGGAAGAGGCCACCTATGTCAGAATGTCGTTTTGAATGCCTAGAAGGCTCCTATATCCCCTCTTAAGAATTACGCAAGGCAGCAGCAATGACCCCCAGGACAGCTGGCATTTACGAGACTTTGGCTGAGTGAGACAGACGGATTTGCTTTGATGAGCGTCCCGTCCTGACCCAGCACTCTATGTATCTTCGATATAAATATTACATTCCGAGAACGACGAAACGGTATATACATAATATGGAATCGATCGGTGAACTCGCACTCTCGCCTGAGGCTCGCCCGAGATGCCCAAACGCCATGACTCGTGGGGTGTGCAATGCGCTTAGAACCGCAGACAGCATCAGAATATTCATTGTCTCTTCATCTTCTTGTACCCGATCGCGACTTTGGAAAAGTCCATAAAGGTCTGGGTGAGTGATCTATATATTGGTCTTCCCTCAACCGTACCGCTAAGAAATCCAAACACCATTAAGAAGCAGAGGGACAATCCCATGATCACGCCGAAGCAGACCCAGTATGTTGTGTGCGTGTAAACACCTTGCAGGTCTGCTATCTGAACGGAGAAGTACCCAGTCATCAGACTGACAGGTAGAAAGAGAATTGTCAGCTTTGCCAGAAGAATGGTAATCCGAGTCAGGCGCTCTACGGCCTGTGACTGCTTGATTGAGAGCAAATTGAAGTTCTGGGTACAATATGTCAACATGTGGAGGCTCTGCCAAGACTCAAGCAAACTCACAAGAAAGACTAGCGATTCCTTCTCGTCTAGACATGCTTGAATCTCACTTAAGGCATATAGGTTGATGCTATCCTTCAGCCTCTCGAACCGAACAATGGTCGGCGCACTTAAAGCAACCCCCAGATAGGGTCTGCTCCGTATATCTCCGGTGCTAGCTTGCATGGCAACAGCAGGATCGTCACCTCCAGTATCGGGATCCGTCGACGTAGCTCCGTGCAATTGACTAATCACAAGGTTCTGCCGCTCAAGGATGCGTATAATGATGCGGTCGTAACTCTGATAGATCCGCTTGAGTACCGCCAATTGGCGGCCGAGTCCGTGCAGCCTTTCAATGTGGTTGAGTTCTGCTCTCTCGAACATGTCCTTACGCTAGGTTCACATAAGCAGACGTCAGACTAGTAAAGTATCAGGTCAGGTAGCGTACCAGGTCTTCGAGCTTGGCGCTGTACTGGTGTTCCTTTCTGGCTACGAGACTGTAGCTGGTGTACCAGTCGTCAAAGAGGTAGTAGAATAGCAGACTTGAGGCCTCTCCCAACGAAGTAGAGCGACCATTATTGATGCCGTCTTCCCCAGAACTCAGACCTCCTCGGATAGGTAGAGCCATGATAGGATTTCGCTCTCTTTGCCCACTACTCGCTCTCGACAATTGGCGAAACACGTTTAGGAGGTTCCGCCGAATTACGGATAACATCTCATTTTGCTCCGGTTCTAAGACGTTTTGCTGCCCAGGAAAGGGATTTTCATGTATAGAGATGGTCGTACCTAGACAAGTCAATGAGAATCAACGAGCCTATGTAGGATCGAGCTGCTTGGCCTTTACCATCGTCACACAAGATCAGCCAAGTCCAGACCCGTTTACCTGCAGGCACGGTGTGGAACTCGTCTTTGCAACCACGGTCTGATGACGAACCTTCCCGATATTGATATAAAGAGTTGTAACCTATGCACAGAACTTTGGGTGATATCAGCCACCGGGAGATAGGCTTGGGCTGAACACAGTAAGATACTAACAGTTTCGGCCCCAATCCACCGAGGAGAAATGCCAGACATCATCCACAATTCGATAATGGTTCAGGTCTAGCGCTGGACGCGTACTGCCGACGGACGGGTGTTCTGAGGAACTCACGCAACCCTCGAGGTCAGCGGCTCCGTCCAGTATGGATTTTTCCTCCACCTCCTGGTCATCTTTCCCACGATGCAAGTATCTTAGTCCATGCAGACGGCTTATATGTTGATTCGGAGCGATGGGTATCGGCTTAAAGGGTTCCGAGCACATCGACCCTAGAAGACGTGGAGAAAAATTGTAATGTAGGGCAATTGACTGCAGTGTGTCCCATATCAGCAAGATGATGCATCGGTGGCAAGACATTACACACCTTGATGAGACCCTTTTGTAGCTCTGGCGCCCATATGTTACTTGGAGCCGTTGTCGTCAGCCTACCACCCAGCGTACCTTACAACCAGTATACTTACATCCATCGCGTTGGCAGCGTCGGAGGTCTCTAAAGCATACAGTCACCATAGGTTCAGCTTTACCGATCGAGCGACTTCTTACCTCAGATCCCAGAAGACCGTCGATCTCTTGCTGCCCGACGTTGAAGGCTGCCCAGGCTTCCCTCTCCCCAAAGTCTATAACAAAGTTGCGGCTGCTCGCAGACTCGACGTATGCCGCATACTTATCGTATATGCTTCTGTCCTCGAAATCTTGGAACCGCACCTGGCCATTTTGATCCCGGATCTGCGAATAATAGGGAGGTACCTGATCAGCTGTTAGGGTCTCTCCATAGGCCATGACGTTGTTGATCAAGTAGAGCTTGAGAAGGGTTTCTTCTAGAGATGTTCATAGACTCTATATACAGTGAATGAACATGGCGCGAAATCATGGGGCCAGAAGTCAGACCACTCATTCCCTCTCGGGAGACCGTCTCAAATGAGAGACCTAAACTTGTCACTGGGCTGTGTGTGGCTGACAGTGGATGTCGATCCATGTTCCAGCGCCAAGCGGTGAAACATTCTTCCCAGCCTGGTATGGCTGCTGACTAACAAAAGGCCTAGGCCTTACCTTAGGTAAGCGGGCTCCGTTACCTCCTTAGGGTTCCAGCCATTAGCGCACAATCAAACGACACAACCTCACCAGCCCCGCTAGTGTACCTCGACTTTGCAACACCACACCACTCACGCCGCACAAATCCTCACCATAAGAACTTACCATTCTTCTGGAAGACTGTAGCCATTATGTCCAAAATCACAGTCGGTATGTTTCGTTGCATCAGAGGTGCTTTGCGGATATAGCTGACGCTGTCGATCTCTAGCCGGAGTGCGCACCAACGTACAACAACTTCTCGATTACTCTTTGAACGAGAAGAAGAGAAACTTTCTCGAGACGGTCGAGCTACAGATTGGCTTGAAGAATTATGACCCTCAGCGCGACAAGCGTTTCTCGGGGACAGTCAAGCTACCGCGTGTCCCTCGGCCGGGCATGGCTATATGGTACGTCGACGCACAACTCGTACGCTCGGACTTAAGCGTTGGCGCTGGATGCTTGTGACCGCCGCCATGAAGCAACATCAAACCATGCTGATAATTTTACTGCGCCAGTGTTCTCGGTGACCAGCATGACATCGACCGTGCTAAGCACCACGGCGTCGACGCCATGTCCGCCGATGACCTGAAGAAGCTGAACAAGAACAAGAAGCTGGTCAAGAAGCTCGCTCGCAAGTACGATGCCTTTATTGCTTCCGATACCCTCATCAAGCGGATCCCTAGTCTTCTGGGGCCCGGTCTGTCCAAGGGTAAGAAAAGGTCTCCCCTGCTTTCTCTTTATCTCGCTGAGGCAGTAACAGCTGGCAAATTCCCCACGCCTATCTCTCACAACGAAGACCTCGCCGCAAAAATCACCGAAGTCAAATCTACCATCAAGTTTCAATTGAAGAAAGTCTTGTGCATGGGTGTTGCGGTTGGGAACGTGGGCATGACCGAGGATGAGCTGATCTCGAACATCATGTTAGCGATCAACTACTTGGTCAGCTTGTTGAAGAAAGGGTGGCAGAACGTGGGAAGCTTGACGGTCAAGGCGTCTATGTCTCCGCCAAAGCGGTTGTACTGATTACGGGTTCGATCTGTAGGGTAGCTTGCCTGTAAAGGTGTACTTGGTCGCAGTCCACAGTAGTCAATAACGCGCCACGTAAGGTAGCTATCACGATGGAACTTTCAGCTAGGTACGGAGTAACAGTACAAGTGGCACGATAATGTAACACACCATAAGGTACAATTTGGAAATTGGCTGGGTTCCCGTAGCGTCCTTTGAGGATGAGTACGTAGAATTAACACGCCAGATATATCAGTCTACAGGAGAGGTCTAATGAACCAACAGCCCAAGAAGAGGCTGCAGCTTCGCCGGTCATTCTCAACTCGGCAGCAAGCATTGACTGAAGCAGCACAACCACAACACGCCGACTCTTGTCCGGTAACGACAACTAGCCAGCCCATCATCCTGTCGGCTGCGACAGCAACATCTACATTTCACGAGATATGTAGCGTCCATCCCACAACTTCGATCCATCTAGGACACGGACTGCACGCAGTTGGTAGGAAAGAACGAACGCAACGACAATCAAGGGAGCCGGGAACGGAAGGAAACCCATCTGAGAGCTGTTTGAAGACTCTTGAATGACCCTCAGCAAGCCGCCGTAGCGGAGCTCCCAGAAAAGGTTATAGACATAACCTCTACTGATGATGTTGGAGGGAAGAGGAGGGCGAGGGAGTGGGTGCTTTTATCGACTTTTTCTTAGCGTGAACGCTAGTGGGCGGGATCTGCCGGGTTGAAGGCTTGGCGGGCAGGTACGGACAACTCCTAACCTCATCCACGTCTTCTCCTTGTGTAGCGGATCTATACTTCAAGTCGTGACAGCCAGGTAACAATGTACAAGCACCGACAGAATATTTGCCAATATGTGGATATCTAGAGACTGTGACCTGCGTATCGACTCAGATTCCAGCATGGATAAGTCTACTAAGCACTCGACCGTTCCCAAAAAGCTCAAGCTTCAGCGCCTGACAAAGCGAGAGTGTTGTATCAGAATCAGACAGATAGACAGCAATACTGCTTCAATGAGAGCTCTGAAAAAGAGACCAGATCTGCAACCGTCAAATGCCATGGCTGTTACCGGCCCCATCAATATCTCAACAAGTTCATATCCAAAACCACACCGTCTTTGTCCAAGTACAGACTCCCCTTGGGATCTTCGCGGTATTCCGTATCGTTGATCCTCACCACATCAGCATAAACGTGCAAGTCTTCTCCGGGAGTGCCCCCTTCGGCGCGTTCCTTCATCTGTACTTCTCCCTCAACATTCCTCTTCGCTCTGCATCTCGAGTTCAGGAACGAGGCATGGAAGATCGGAGCCTCCGCATGCGCAGGACACACAATATAACTCCCACCCGTGATCTTGGTTCCCCGACTCTGAAAGAGAGAATCCCCGGATCCGAACTCGAACCGTAGGATTTTCCCATCCCATCCCTTGACGTTGCCGGATTGACGGAACGCGGCACTGATGGCGCCGCGCGGCAGATTGTTGAATATCAGGGTCTTGAAATACTCGAGGGTGCCGGGGATCGCCCGACAGCATTGGGTGGGCCGCAGGTCCGTGCAGAGCTGAACTCGGTCCGACATGTAAGCGACGGGAGCGCGAAGCTCGCCTGTAACGGCACTGAGGACGGTGGGTATGGCGAGGAGGTAGGTTGTTGTGGGGGCGATGATGTACATGTTGTTACCAGCGTAATTCAATGACGACAATGTCTTCGAACAGGAGATGGAAGGCTTTAACAGGGCCTGGATGAAGACGAGAACTGCAAGATGGGGGGCATTGATGTTCAACGTCTGCAAAATTGACACATAAGAGCTTCAACATGTTATCACAGTATGCATAAAACAGCTCATGACTCTCAGAAATCATATCAATGATTGTTAGAGGTCTTCATAGTATGTCTAATAGTGATGTAATCTATGTGAGTTGTTGGTGTTGAGATGTCTGGTTGGCAAGAAATTCCGAACTGTTCTTGTGTCATTTACCTTCAGTTGCTGTACTAATCTCTCGTTCCGGGTCCCGGGGGGGAAGAAAGAGTCAACTCGCCCGAGATAATGTTACCCTTTCCGTCCTGTAGAGTGGTCTTGGAGGCGACGGAAGCACAGATGTCATCCATGCTAGTGACCAATCCAGCTCCGCAATCCTCTCTGGCACCGCACAGTCCGGTATGTTCGCCATAGAGTAAACCACAAACATCGCCAAACTTGTTGATGATGAAGGATCCTGAGTCTCCTGGTTCCGAGAAAGCAGTCTGAGTGGAACCTTTTTTGTAACTCAGAATCACGAGCTCTCGAGTTGACTTTGACCCCAGAATATATGGGTTTCCTAGCTCGTCAAATCGAGTTCCTTGGTTGGTACGATTGATTTCGGTTTCAGTGCCGTTGCACAAGCCCGCTGTTGTCTTGCTTGTCCTTCCTGTCTTGAAGTACCATTCGCCTTTGTGGATTTCTCCAAAGTCGGTAGCATATAAAGGTTTGCTTTCGCCAAATGAGCCAGGGTATTCAGCAGCTCCTCTATAGTGCATAGACATTAGTTGTGGATGCGTTCCCGGGGGTAGTTGGTTGAGTCTTGGGAACGGCAGGTTGAAAGGGCCTTGATTTGGTTTCGCAAGTTCAATGAATGCCCAGTCGATGATAGCCCGCTTAGAATTGATGGCTTTCCCCGAGGTAACCAAAACCCGGCCTAGGCTCATTGGCAGGTCTTTGTGTCGGTTGAGCTCCCTTTTCATTGCATCTGCCGTTTCCAGAAAAGTGCGACGATTGGTTTCCAGTTTTGGCATAGCCCGGGCTCCTACCAACGCTCTCTCCTCCTGTTGTCCTTCCAGCTGGGCAGCCATCTTGCTAAAGTCATCAACACGTTTTTCAAGGTCCTCTCGTGTTGCTCTGAGGTCTTCATGAGATGGATACTCAATTACTGGTCGAGTGGCCAGCTGGGATGAGTATCTGTATCCTTTCGCTGCCTCGGTCTGGGCTCCTTCTGCGGCCGTGGAAGGTGGTGCAATCACATGATGATTTGTTAGTAGCCCAAAGTGGGTCTGATCACCAATCTGCAAGTTTATATATCCACCCATTGTTCCACTACCCTCGCCGCCGCGAATGCCGATGCTTGCACCCATGTTCGGAGGAACCAACGGCCCTTCGTCAAGAGCTTTCCCAACACAGTCAGACACTTTCCCCGGCAGAAATTCGACCCCTATTACGCGGCGCGCTGGCATCTTCGGCTCCATCTCGGCCTGTACGGCTCTTTCCAACTCATGCCAGTCACAGGACGCAAACGGATCAACATAGATGACTATTGTGGGTACAGCGACGTCGTTCGTTCTGCCAACTCTGAACAGCGACATGCAATTCCAAGCTCCACCCAGTCGGGTGAAGAGTAAAGTAACCAGCTGGTCACGAATGTCCTCGTACAGCTGGATGGGACCGGTTGAGGCAGCTTGTGGGAAGATTGAAGGCAGAAATGCACGGCTCTCATCAACTATCTCCACCTCGACGGACGTATAACCGGTCCGATTTAAGAGGCGACGTAGAGCGTCCCTTGCCGCTGACCAGGAGCTTGACGGACCCTTTCCCTCGTAGAATTCGATAAGCAGGGTTGGTACTCGGATGGAGCCGCGCGGATAATTCATCTTCGAGAGCTCGTAGAATTGAGCGATATATTGATCCTTGATGTTGTACGAATCCAGCGTCTCCTGGATGTGTGGCCGCAGGCGCTGAAAATCGTCGTCGCTCAGTAAGGGGCCCTTTTTTTCAAGCGGAAGGGGGAATGGAATCGTCGCGGTGGTGGATCGGAAGGGATCAGTTCTGTAAAGGTACTGTTCGATTGTCATCTGCCCTGAGCTGTCCTCCGACTCTCGTAGCATCCGACGCCTCTTCCTGGGAGATGGGGGTGGGGTCGGCAAGGTCTGCTGCGGCTGAAGTGTTGGAGCTTCCATTGTCGTTGAGACTACAGATCGCAAGTTTCAGATATGGAAGAGGCCAAAAGTGATGCAGAGCTCTTGAAATCTGGAGGAAATGATTCTGTGGGAGAAGCTCTGAGAAGTACAGGAAATCCGGTGCAAAGGCTTTGGTCGTCAAGTATCAAGTATGTACCAGCGGTCAGGCCTACAGCTGTTGACTCAGAATGGCGAAGTTTGCCCAATGATTCTGCAATCAACCAGCTAGACAGGACCACACCTAACGAAGCTCTCGCATTATATTCTAGTCTAGACCAGGGCTGATCAGAACTCGTATGACGATGATTGTGAAATTTCAATCTGATTGAGAGACTATGATAACTAGTTACTTGCAAATATCAACCTCTGATGCGAAGTCCATCAGATCTGAACTGAAGTTGTCAGGCTCAATATGCAAACGCAACTGCAAACACAATCACAACCACAAACACAATCACAACCGCAAACAAGAACACAAACACGAACAACAAATACAACACAAGCACTAGACAAGGTGTCTTTATCTATCGTTTTGTACACTTCCTGTGGCCTCCAGACGGGGTGCGGTTGGACCTGACCCTACCTGGTGGTGGATTCTTTGCCGGGACTGACTACCTTAGGTACGGTAATATGTGTGACGTAAGGTAGGTACCCAGATACCTTAGGGCTCTAATATGTGACTTGGAGTTGCCTTCTCGCGATTCTGATCATGGTAATATACGATTTGTACATAACTTATGTATATTGCGACCGTGTAATTTACTCAAACATGGCTAGCGGCGCATATAATTTATATTGATCGTGTGAGCTGTGGCTCTCAGCCTCGGTCTATGAAGTCGGGGGCCGAACCCTCGAATTGGCCTAAATATGTTCATAGCGGAGTCGGTCGCTGCATCTCACGATCAATATCTATAGCCTCTCACCACGAGACATGGCCACGCAAGCCACAATACCTTTCTCCGAACCCCCATACCTCGCCGGCCTGCCATCGCCTTACTACAATTCTTCTCACCTTCGATGGCAGAAAGCATGTCGCGCCTTCGTCGAGGGAAACCTCCTCCAGCATGCGATCGAGTGAGAGAAGGAGGAGACTGTGCCTGACGATGTGTTCAATAAGTTTGCAGCAGCCTATCCGAGAGGACGGGTTCATTTCCACTGGAAATGCGACAGACTCGGCTAGCGTCGGGGTTCAGGCTAACCGAAAACCGTCGAATCTCGGTGGGAATGAACAAGTGGGAATGAAGCTTGGGTT
>JAABUY010000337.1_pt1 | contig 87637 bp, 80 predicted proteins | sample 5560271 | NCBI WGS metagenome assembly JAABUY01 (sample SAMN10711886, study PRJNA513374) | rock metagenome | isolation source: Antarctica rocks | place: Antarctica: Victoria Land, University Valley | reverse complement strand
CCCGCTCCAGAAAAGAGGCAGAGACCTTGCATCATGCGCGGACTCCAGCCGTCAACCGTGCGCAGAGGAAAACTGATGGATGGTGAGTTGTAGAACGCCACCTGGTTGCCTGAATCGAGTGCCGACAGCCAAAAGCCAAAGTAGTTGATACCCGTAGCGAGGGTCGTACTAAGACCAACGTTGTAGGGCGTGGTCGAGAAAGCAGCCGGATATTTTCCAGTGCCGCCAGCGCCACCGTACTGATCCGCGGCGTTGATTTGTACGCTGGAGTAGGCACCGGTGATGACGCTGCCGGTGCCGAAATTGGTTGTGAAGCTGGCGTTCGAGGCGCGTGTGTTGAAGTTCTCGACCCCGATCGTGCAGGTGCCCGCGCCGGCATTCGCGCAGAGGGCAGCAGTGTTGGCGTTCTGCACGCCAGGAGCCTCGAAGCTGACCTTGAACGCATCGGCCCTCGCCGGGCCAACCCCGACCGCGAGCGATGCCAAGCATCCCACGACGACGGGCAGCGCGGGCCAGGCGACATTGCCTGAGAGCAATCGTGCCATCGAGTGAGATCCAGTTTATTGCAGATCTATAATGAGGCGATGGGCGTTGCCAGTCCAGCCCTTTCCGATCGCCCGCCGAAACTATTTGTGGGCAGTGAGGCTTGGCCGCACGCTGCCGTCCTCGGCGCTCCGCATCGTGGTCACCTTTCGCACAAATTGGGCGATGTCGGGCGCGCCGTGATCGATGGCTAGCTCGACAACCCGTTCGCCCCTCGGACGCCTCGATCGCCAGTGGGAATAAGGATAGGCGGCGATAGGCAGGAAGGTCGTCAGGCCTCTTTGAACCGGAAAAGGCCGTGTCGCGCCGCTGTTGATCGGCGACAGGGTGATGACCCGTCGGTAGGCCGCCACCAGCGTCGCCGTATCGAGTTCGAGAACGTCGTGCTCGATGTTCCGGTAAGGCCTGGCGTCCAGCAAGCGGAGCAGCCGCGCGCGCGACAGCCAGAAGAACACCTTGCGGTTCAGCAGCCGATACCAGTCCTCCGCCGACAGGCCGTCCAGCAGGCACTTGCGCAGCCCGGCGTCGTCCATCGGCTTCTGGTCGCGGATGACGATATGGCCCAGTGCCGGGTGGTCGAGCCGCACGCCTTCGGGCCGGCGCTGGCCCTCGATCGCGTCACGTTGGGGGCCGTGCATGCCGTAAAGGTCCAGCAGCGCCGAGGTGCTCAGCAGGCCGTGCTGGCGGATCGAGGGCCAGCCGCCGCGCTCGGCCATGTGATAAAGCGTCGGGCAGTCCTGGATGAGTTCGGCCAGCTCGGCGTCGGTCAACCCGCGCCGACCAGGCCGCGGGCGAAGTCCATCGCCTCGAATGGGCGCAGGTCGCCCGCCTGCTCCCCTACCCCGACCGCATGCACCGGCAGGCCGAACGCCTGGGCGAGCGCCACCACGATCCCGCCGCGGGCGCTGCCGTCCAGCTTGGTTACCACCAGGCCCGTCACCGCCACCATGTCGCTGAACACGCGCACCTGCTCGATGGCGTTCTGCCCGGTGGTGGCGTCCAGCACCAGCAGCACGGAGTGCGGCGCGGTGGGGTCCTGCTTGCGCAGCACGCGGATGATCTTCGCCAGTTCCTCCATCAGCGCGGCCTTGTTGTGCAGGCGGCCGGCAGTGTCGATCAGCAGGACGTCGGCGCCTTCGGTGCGGGCGCGGGTTAAGGCGTCGAAGGCGAGCCCGGCGGCGTCGGCGTTGCGGGGTCCGCTGACCACGGCGGCGCCGGTGCGGCTGCCCCAGACCTGCAGCTGCTCGACCGCGGCGGCGCGAAAGGTGTCGCCGGCGACCAGGATGGGGCGGAGGCCCTGCTGCTGGTATTGCAGCGCGAGCTTGCCGATGGTGGTCGTCTTGCCCGTGCCGTTCACCCCGACGACCAGCACGACGTGCGGGCGCAGCGTCCGGTCGATCTCCAATGGCTGGGCCACCGGGGCGAGGATGGCGGCGATCTCCTCGGCGAGGGCCTGCTTCACCTCCTCATCAGTCACGTCCTTGCCGAATTTGCTGCGGCGGAACTCGGCGATGATATGCTGGGCGGCGGCGGGGCCGAGGTCGGCGCCGATCAGCAGGTCCTCCAGCTCCTCCAGCGCCGCGTCGTCGAGCTTGCGCCGGGTGAACACGGTGGTGATACCGGTGGTCAGCTTCTGGGTGCTGCGGGTCAGGCCTTCCTTGAGGCGGGAGAGGAAGCCGAGCGCCATCGGGACGATCCTTTGAATGCGGCTGTGTACGGGGATCGGGGTATGGGGATTAGGCCGGAGAGCTACAATCCGGCGGCGTGCAGCCCGGCCGCGTCGGCGGCGGTGACGCGGGCCCGCAGCAGGGTTCCCGGCGCGTGCGCGGTGGCGAGGCGGACCGGGGCGAAGTGCTCGGTATGTCCGCCACCGCCGCGCTCTGCCACGACATGGACGATGCGATCCAGCAGCGCCGTGTGGAAGGCGGCCGCATGCGGGGCGGCGGCGGCGCGCAGCCGGGCGGCGCGGTCGCGGCGGTCCGGTTCGGGGACGCTGGGCATGCGGGCCGCGGGGGTGCCGTGCCGCTCGCTGTAGGCGAACACGTGCAAATAGGGGATCGCCGCCTCATCGACGAAGGCGAGCGTATCCTGGAACATCGCCACGGTCTCGGTGGGAAAGCCGGCGATGAGGTCGGCGCCGATGGCGATGCCGGGGCGGAGCATGCGGGCGCGGTCGATCACGGCCAGCGCCCCTGCCCGCCCGTGCCGCCGCCGCATCCGCTTCAGAATGAGATCGGAGCCGGCCTGGATCGACAGGTGCAGATGCGGCATCAGTCGGGGTTCGTCGGCGATGAGGTCCCACAAGTCGCGGTCGATCACGGCCGGATCGAGCGACGAAAGGCGGAGTCGCGGCAATTCGGGCACCAGCGCAAGCAGGCGCCGCACCATGGCGCCGAGGCTGGGGCCGCCGCCCGAGCCATAGGAAGAAATATCGACGCCGGTCAGCACGATTTCACGGTAGCCGTTGGCGACCAGGGTGCGCACCTGCTGCACGATGCCGCCCAGGGGCACGCTGCGGCTGGGGCCGCGGGCGAATGGGATGATGCAGAAGGTGCAGCGGTGGTCGCAGCCCTGCTGGATTTCGACGAAGGCGCGGGCGCGGGCGTCGAAGCCGGTGACGAGATGCGGGGCGTCCTGGCGCACGGTCATGATGTCGGACACACGGGCCGCGGCGCCGGGCTGCCAGCTTTCGGGCAGCAGCTTCTCGGCGTTGCCCAGCACGCGGTCGACGCCGGGGAGCGCCGCCCAGGCAGCCGGGTCGAGCTGCACGGCGCAGCCGGTGGCGACGATGCGGGCATGGGGCCGGTCGCGATGGACGCGGCGGATGGCCTTGCGGCATTGGCGCTCGGCCTCGGCGGTCACGGCGCAGGTGTTGACGACGATGGTGTCGGACTGCCCGGCAGCCAGAGCCTTGATCACCGCGCTTTCATAGGTGTTGAGGCGGCAGCCGAAGGTGAGGACCTCGACCGTCATAGGGCGACGATGCCGTGGAAGCTGGTGGCGACCGGGCCGGCCATCAGCACGCGGCCGGCCGATGTCCATTCGATCTCGAGCGCGCCGCCATCCACCAGCACCGTGGCCCGGCGATCCACGAGGCCCCGGCGATGCGCGTTGACCAGCGCCGCGCAGGCGCCGGACCCACAGGCGAGGGTAAGCCCAGCGCCGCGCTCCCAAACCCGCAGGCGGAGACGGTCCGGCGCCAGCACCTGAACGAAGCCGACGTTGGCGCGGTCGGGGAACAGCGGGTCGCGTTCCAGCCCCGGGCCAAGCGTGGCGATGGGCACGGCCGCAAGGTCGGGGACGAACAGGGTAGCGTGCGGGTTGCCCATGCTGCAGGCGGCGGGGTCGCCCGGCAGTGGGAGATGCAGCGTGTCCATGGCCCGGGCGAGCGGGATGTCGGACCATTCGAGGCCGGGACGCCCCATGTCGACACGTTGCCGCCCATCGGCCAGGCGCTCGGCCGGCAGGTCGCCGGCGACGGTGCGTATGACCTGGTACGGCCGGCCGTTCTCCTCGAACAGCAGTTCGGCGACGCAGCGTGTGGCGTTGCCGCAGGCCCCGGCCTCGGAGCCGTCGGGGTTGCGTATGCGCATGACCAGGTCGGCGTCGGTGCCGGGCGGCGGCGAGTGCAGCGTGATGAATTGGTCGCAGCCGATGCCGGTGCGGCGGTCGGACAGGGCGCGGACGGTGGCCTCGGAAAGGTTGAGCGGGCGGGTGCGCTCGTCGACGATCACGAAATCGTTGCCGGCGCCGTGGGCTTTGGTGAAGGGAGTCATGCTGGCGTGGCATATAGGCGAGCGGCCGGCGCCGGGCTATGGGTCCCGCGATGCCGATGCCGGCCATGAGGGTGATGAGCGCCGGGTTAAGGCCATACTGCATGGCGACGACCGCGCCGCCGATCTGCGGTCCCATCGCCGCCTTGGACAGCGTGACCTGCGCGCTTCGCCGCCCCGCGACAGCAGGCCGACGTAGAGCAAGGCGAGCAGCAGCAGGCCCAGCACCAGCTTGGAGCCCAGGCCGAGACGCGAGGCATGTGGCAACCGGCCGGCGGCTGTCTGTGACGCAGATCACAGGTTGATCGGGTCTACTTCCACTTTGGCGTCCGCCCGCGGGTCTTGCGCGTCGGGGCATGGAAATCGTCGGGCTTGGTGCGCACCCAGGCCACGAAGCGCCCGAGTTCCGGGTCGTCGCGCAACGCTTCCGAGGCGGCGAGGCGCTGGGCGATCTCCGCCTCGGTATAGCGGGCGTGAATCGCCGAGTGGCAGATCTGGTGCAGCCGGACGGTTCCGCCGTGGGTGCCGCCTTTTAGCTTTGGCGTTAGGTGGTGAAGGGAGGAGCGGGCTTGTGTGGGAATGGGCCGGCCGCATAGGGCGCAGCTTATTGGGTTGTCGGTTGTTTTGTCGTGTGCCTCGGCCTGACGTCCGACGTGATGCTGCCGTCCCATACGGCGCAGATGGGTTTCCATCGGCGGGCGTAAAGCGCGGCCTGCCCCCTCTCCTCCCGGGAGAGGGCCGGGGTGTCGCGCACATCCTCTTAAGGATTTCGCTGGGCTGGGCCAGCGCTGAACATTCGGTCTGTTGGACCGCCCTCACCCAACCCTCTCCCGGGGGGAGAGGGCTTTAGCGGCACGATCTTTTCCAAATGCGTTAGCCCTGCGGTTCCGCCGCCGCTGTTGCATCCCCGCCCCTGCCCGGTTAAACCCCGCGCTTCGTTTGCGCGCCGGGCCTGGAATGGGCATGCCCGGCCGCGACGCCTGTTCGGAGGCCACCGGGTCGCCGCAGGTTCAGCCGCAGGAGACCCAAATGCCCAAGATGAAGACGAAGAGCTCCGTGAAGAAGCGCTTCAAGATCACCGCCACCGGCAAGGTGCTCGCCGGCCCCGGCAAGAAGCGGCACAACCTTATGGCCCGCAGCCAGAAGGCCAAGCGCGCGAACCGCGGCAGCCAGACGCTCACCCACGCGGACGGGCTCACCGTCAAGCAGTGGGCCCCGTACGGCATCGCATAAGGGAGAGCGCAGATGGCACGCGTAAAACGGGGCGTCACCACCCACGCCCGGCACAAAAAGGTCCTGAAGGCCAGTAAGGGCTTCGTCGGCCGCAGTTCAACCAATTACCGCATCGCGCTGCAGCGGCTCGAGAAGTCGCTGCAATACGCCTATCGCGACCGCCGGCAGAAGAAGCGGGATTTCCGCGGCCTGTGGATCCAGCGCATCAACGCGGCGGTGCGGGAGCACGGCATCACCTATAGCCGGTTCATCGCCGGGCTGAAGGCGTCGGGGATCGAGATGGACCGCAAGGTGCTGGCCGCCATCGCCTACGACGACCCGGCTGCGTTCTCCGAGGTCGTGAAGCAGGTGCAGGCGGTGATCGCAGCCGCTGCGGAGACCGTGGCACCCGCCGCCGAGGCGCCGGCCGCCGCGGAATAGCACCGGGCGACAGGGCACGATGCAAAGGGCTGCCCCTGACTGGGCGGCCCTTTTTTCTGCCCCGACCACTTGGGACATCCAGCCATGACCGACGACCTTCACGCCCTGCGCATCGAGACCGAGGCCGCGCTGGCCGCAGCCCCTGACCTGCGGGCATGGGACGCGATACGGGTCGGCATGCTGGGCAAGCAGGGGCGGCTTACTGGCCTGCTGAAAGAGCTCGGCAAGGTCGCGCCGGAGCAGCGGCGGGAGCGTGGCGCGCAGCTCAACATACTGAAAGACGAGCTTGCCGCGTTGATCGAGACACGGCGGGCGGCGCTGGATGCGGCGGCGCTGGATGCCCGGCTGGCTGGGGAGCGCATGGACGTGTCGCTGGCCCCGCCGCCGCAGCCGCACGGCCTGATCCATCCGATCAGCCGCACGATAGAGGAGATGGCGGCGATCTTCGGCGCCATGGGCTTCACCGTCGGCGAGGGGCTGGACGTGCAAACCGACTGGTTCAACTTCAGCGCGCTGAACATCCCGGCGCACCACCCGGCGCGGGCGGAGCACGACACCTTCTATATGCCGGGCGAGCGGGACGGCCGGCCGCTGCTGCTGCGGACGCAGACCAGCGACGTGCAGATCATCTCGATGCTGGACACGCCGCCGCCGTTGCGGGTGATCGCGCCGGGCCGCACCTACCGCGCCGATCACGACGCGACGCACAGCCCGATGTTCCACCAGTGCGAGGGGCTCGTCATCGACCGCGACATCACGCTCGGCCATTTGAAGGGCTGCCTGATCGACTTCCTGCGCGCGTTCTTTGGCATCGCGTCGCTGCCGGTGCGGTTCCGCAGCAGCTACTTTCCGTTCACCGAGCCCAGCATGGAGGTCGACATCGGCTGGAACCGGCACACCGGGGAGATCGGCGGCGGCGGGGGCGACTGGCTGGAGATATTGGGCAGCGGCATGGTGCATCCGCGGGTGCTGGCGAATTGCGGGCTGGACCCGCGGGACTGGCAGGGGTTCGCGTTCGGCATGGGGGTCGAGCGGGTGACGATGCTGAAGCACGGCATCCCCGACCTGCGGCCGTTCTTCGAGAGCGACCTGCGCTGGCTCCGGCACTATGGGTCGAGCCCGCTGGCGCCGGTGTCGCTGCACGAGGGCATCGCGCCATGAAGTTCTCATTGAGCTGGCTGCGCACGCATCTGGACACCGAGGCGGGCCTGGACGCCATCACCGACCGGCTGACGGCGATTGGGCTGGAACTGGAGGGGGTGGAGGACCCGGGCGCCGCGCTGGCCGCGTTCCGGATCGCGCATGTGATCGAGGCCGTGCAGCACCCGAACGCTGACCGGCTGCGGCTGTGCCGGGTGGACACCGGGAGCGCGATCGTCTCCGTCGTGTGCGGGGCGCCGAATGCGCGGACCGGGATGCGCGGCGTTTTCGCGCCGCCGGGCAGCGTCATCCCGGCGACGGGCGCGGTGCTGAAAGTCGGGGAGATCCGCGGGGTCGAGAGCGCCGGCATGCTGCTCAGCGCGCGCGAGATGGGGCTGGGCGACGACCACGCGGGGATCGTCGAGCTGCCGGACGACGCGCCGATCGGCATCGCCTATGCCGCCTGGGCCGGGCTCGATGATCCCGTCATCGAGATCAGCGTGACGCCCAACCGCGGCGATGCGCTGTCGGTGCGGGGCGTGGCGCGTGATCTAGCGGCGGCCGGGCTCGGCACGCTGCGGCCCTGGTCGCCGGCGGCGGTGCCGGGGGTGGGCGAAAGCGCGATTTCCTGGGCGATCGACATGCCGGAGGCCTGTTCCTGGGTATTGGGCCGAACCGTGCGCGGGCTGCGCAACGGTCCTAGCCCCGAGTGGCTGCAGCGACGGCTGCTGAGCGTCGGGCTGCGGCCGATCAGCGCGCTCGTGGATATCACGAACTTCTTTACGATAGATTTAGGCCGCCCGCTGCACGTGTTCGACGCCGACCGGGTGCAGGGCGGCGTGCTGCGGTTCCGGCCCGGCGCCAACGAGGCATTCCGCGCGCTGAACGGCCGCGACTACGTGGCGGACCCGGTGGATTGCGTGATCGCCGACAGCGCCGGGGTGCAGTCGCTGGCGGGCGTGATCGGCGGCGAGGCGACCGGCTGCACCGAGGCGACGACCAGCGTGTTCATCGAGTGCGCGCTGTTCGACCCGGTGCACGTGGCGCTGTCCGGCCGTCGCCACGCCATCGCATCCGACGCACGCCAGCGGTTCGAGCGCGGCATCGACCCGGCGCTGCTGCCCCAGGCGCTCGAAGCGGCGACGCGGATGATTTTGGATATGTGCGGCGGCGAAGCGAGCGACGTGGTGCAGGCCGGCGCCGAACCCACTTGGCAGCGCAGCGCCACCATGCGTTTCGAGCGGCTGGCCAGCCTTGGCGGCATGGCCGTGCCGCCGAACGAGGCGGTGGCGGCGCTGACCGGCTTGGGGTTCACGGTCGAGACACGCAGCGCGGAGATCGTGCGGGTGGCCGTGCCGTCCTGGCGCAACGACGTCGCCGCACCGATCGTGCTGGACCAGGCGCCAAGCCTTGACGGGGACCGTGCCCGCATCGCCGCCGAGGGCTGCGCCGTGATCGAGCCGGAGGCGGATTTGGTCGAGGAGGTGCTGCGCCTGCGCGGGCTCGACAGCATCCCGCCGGTGTCCCTGCCCCGTGCCGCGCCGGTACCGCCTGCGGTGCTGACGCCGCCGCAGGTGCGCGCCGCGTTGGCCCGGCGCGTATTGGCGGCGGCGGGCCTGGTGGAGTGCGTGACGTTCAGCTTCATGGACCATGCGCAGGCGGCGCTGTTCGGGGACGCGCCGGACGCGTTGCGGCTGCTGAACCCGATCGCGTCCGACCTGGACCAGATGCGGGAAACGCCGGTGGCAACCCTGGCGCTGGCGGCGCAGCGCAATGCGGCGCGGGGCGCGACCGAGGCGCGGCTGTTCGAGATCGGGCCGGCGTTCCGGTCCGATGGGCAGCAGGTGGTCGCGGCCGGGGTGCTGGCCGGGTCGACCCCGCGGCATCCGCTGGCGCCGACGCGCGGTCTGGGCGCGATGGACGCGAAGGCGGCGGCGCTGGAGGTGCTGGCGGCGCTCGGGCTGCCGATGGAAAGCCTGAGCGTCACCGCCGACGCGCCCGCGTTCTATCATCCCGGCCGGTCCGCGGTGATTCGGCAAGGGCCGCGGCTGGTGCTGGCGACATTTGGTGAACTGCATCCGCGCGTGCTGCAGGCGTTGGACCTCGGCGGCCCGGCGGCGGCGTTCGAGGTGTTCCTCGACCGGGTGCCGGAGCCGAAGCGGCGGCGTAAGTCGCCCCCCGACCTGCCGGCGTTCCAGCCGGTGCGGCGCGATTTCGCCTTTGTGGTGGGCGCGGACGTGCTGGTCGACACGCTGCTGCGCGCGGCACGTGGCGCTGAGCGGACTTTGATCACCGGCGTTAACGTGTTCGACATCTATTCAGGCGATAGGATGCCGCCGGGGCAGAAATCGGTGGGGATCGAGGTGGTGCTGCAGCCGCGCGAGCGCACGCCGACGGATGCGGAGATCGAGGCCGTGGGCGCCAAGGTGGTGGCCGCGGTGGCGAAGGCGACGGGGGCGGTTCTGCGCTAAAGCCCCACGCTTCGGAAGGCGCTGACTTTTACTGCGTTACCCACTACATCACAGGAATGACCGACACCCCGCTCCATCTCATCCGCAACTTCGCGATCATCGCCCATATCGACCACGGCAAATCGACGCTGGCCGACCGGCTGATCCAGGTCTGCGGCGGCCTGACCGAGCGCGAAATGTCGGCGCAGGTGCTCGACAGCATGGAGCTGGAAAAGGAGCGCGGCATCACGATCAAGGCGCAGACGGTGCGGCTGGCGTATCAGGCGAAGGACGGGCTGATCTATGAGCTGAACCTGATGGACACGCCGGGCCATGTGGACTTTGCCTACGAGGTCAGCCGCAGCCTGGCGGCGTGCGAGGGTTCTCTGCTCGTGGTGGACGCGAGCCAAGGGGTCGAGGCGCAGACGCTGGCGAACGTCTATCAGGCGCTGGACGCTGGGCATGAGATCGTGCCGGTGCTGAACAAGATCGACCTGCCGGCGGCCGAGTGCGACCGGGTGAAGCAGCAGATCGAGGATGTCATCGGGCTCGACGCCACCGACGCGGTGATGATCAGCGCCAAGACCGGGCTCAACATCGAGGGCGTGCTGGAGGCGCTGGTGACCCGGCTGCCGCCGCCGCAGGGCGTCGCCGACGCGCCGCTGAAGGCGCTGCTGGTCGATAGCTGGTACGACCAGTATCTGGGCGTGGTGATCCTGGTGCGGATCAAGGACGGCCGGCTGAAGCGCGGGCAGAAGATCCGCATGATGTCGAACGGCGCCGTGCACAACGTGGAGCAGGTCGGCGTGTTCACGCCCAAGATGATCCCGACCGGCGACCTGGGGCCGGGCGAGATGGGCTTCATCACGGCGTCCATCAAAACCGTAGCCGACTGCAACGTGGGCGACACCATCACCGACGACCGGGTACCGGCGACGGTGGCGTTGCCGGGGTTCAAGGAGAGCATCCCCGTGGTGTGGTGCGGCCTGTTCCCGGTCGACGCCGACGATTTCGAGCATCTGCGCGACAGCCTGGGCAAGCTGCGGCTGAACGACTCGAGTTTCCATTATGAGGCGGAGACGTCGGCCGCGTTGGGGTTCGGCTACCGCTGCGGGTTCCTGGGCCTGCTGCATCTGGAGATAATCCAGGAGCGGCTGACCCGCGAGTTCAACCTCGACCTGATCGCGACCGCGCCCAGCGTGGTGTATCGCATCCACACGACCAAGGGTGCGGTGGAAGAGCTGCACAACCCAGCCGACATGCCGGAGCCGATGAAGATCGACCACATCGACGAGCCCTGGATACGCGCGACGATCATGGTGCCGGACGACTATCTCGGCAGCGTGCTGACCCTGTGCAACGAGCGGCGCGGGCAGCAGGCGGATCTTACTTACGTCGGCAACCGCGCCATGGCGGTATATCGGCTGCCGCTGAACGAGGTGGTGTTCGACTTCTACGACCGGCTGAAGTCGGTGAGCCGCGGCTACGCGAGTTTTGACTACTCGATGGACGGCTATGAGGAGAGCGACCTGGTGCGGATCAGCATCCTGGTCAACCAGGACCCAGTCGACGCGCTGTCGTTCATCGCGCACCGGAGCGCGGCGGAGAACCGCGGTCGGAGCATCTGCGCCAAGCTGAAGGACCTGATCCCGAAGCAGCTGTTCAAGATCGCGATCCAGGCGGCAATCGGCGGCAAGGTGATCGCGCGGGAGACGATCGGCGCCTTGAGCAAGGACGTGACGGCCAAATGCTACGGCGGCGACATCAGCCGCAAGCGCAAGCTGCTGGACAAGCAGAAGGAAGGCAAGAAGCGCATGCGTCAGTTCGGCAAGGTGGAGATCCCGCAGTCGGCGTTCTTGGCTGCGCTGAAGATGGACGCCTGAGCGGTTCTGGATTGGTTTGCATGATCGCCCGGCGGTGTTATTGATGCCGCCGCGCAGGAGAGATGGCCGAGCGGCTTAAGGCGCACGCTTGGAAAGCGTGTGTGCGTGCAAGCGTACCGTGGGTTCGAATCCCACTCTCTCCGCGCCCAAATACTGGTTCGCTTATGGTTCAGTATAAAGCTGGGTTCGTCAGGATGTAGCGGTCGCTGGTATTGTTAGTTGCAGCCGAAACTTATGCTGCAGTGGTGCTGATATTTGAAAGTGCGTTAAGTAATCGGCTGACCGTCCTCCTGGATGCCGCCGGACACCCCAACCACGACCGGTCACGCGGAACGGTGCCCGTGCTGATTGAAACTGCTCTGGACATCATCTCGTTTCTGTGCGCATCGTTGCTTTATCGTTCTAATGGCGATCAACGATGTCAGGCGACCAGGCCCATGCTCAAAATCAGTTCTATCTTGTGCGCCGGGGTTGCGGCATCACTTGCTGCCTGTGCTGATGAGCCTCTAATAGGACAAAAAACATTTGGTCCAACTACCGTCGGGCAATGGGCTCAGCAAGACCAAGCAACGAATGTCCAAGACTGGCACCAAATGGCTAGGAAGATTGCGGATGGACTTCAAGTTCGCGGCTTGCTAGCGACAGCACCGGAAGTGCCTGCAAGCTCCACTACTTCCACATTCGCCCAGAAACCATTCTACATACATTCTGACCAGAACACCGGGTTTGTTCGAGAATTGAGCCAGGCGCTAAAAGCGGAAATCTTGCTACGGGAGGGTTTGGTCGCGACCTCCGCCAATCGGGCGTATGTCGTCGACCTAAGCGTGTACGTCGTGGTCTGGGGATCACGTCAGAAGTCAGACCCGTTCCGCGTTCGGTCTGAGGCTGTTTGGCATGCGACTATCAATTCTGGCGATCGAGTGCTTATGACTGTACAGGAACCATTCTACATTTTCACCTCTGACATCCAGCAATATGTTGACGTACCAGAGGCGCCTGATCCCAGCCTTCAATTAGCTCGGATCGCACGTCCGCTGAGTTACTCACCGTGAACGGATCAAAACGCATGGACAGCATAGTTGGCGTCACCCGCAGGACGCTTGTTTTCGGCTCTATCCTGGCGCTTGCCGCCTGTGCGGACCGTTTCCAAAATCCGCCTCGTCCGCCTTACAACCTAGTCGAACTGACCTACGAGGCTGTCGACCGCTTAGGGCAGCGCTCGACGCCGCAATTAACACCCGAGATACCCATTGTGGTGTCATCCATCACCGACGCACAGAAGATCGATCAAAGTTCGAAGTTTGGCAACTTAATAGCGGATTTCGCAAGAAGCAGGCTGGCTCAAAACCATCTCACTGTTTCGGAACAGCGGCTTCGTTCTTCCATGCAGTTTCAGAAAGACGACGGCGAGATGATGCTTGCACGCGACCGCCGGATTATCGTTACAGGTCCGATGCATTCTTGTATATTGACGGGCACCTACGCAGCCGCACGTTCTCAGGTGTATGTTGGCTTAAAGCTAATAAGGATGGATGATGCACATATCATCTCTGCCGTAGATTTCGTGGTTTTACGGAACGACGATGTTAGCCGTTTACTAGGCGAAGCTTTTCCATCGCGCGTGTAAAATCATCCGATAAAAAACGTCAACCCTCGACTAAATAGCCGTTCGTTCTTCAGGTGGGCTTCATGAGTCTTGGACAATACAAATAGCAGATTGTAGCTGTTAGGTGCGCTCTGAATGAGCGCACCAAGAAAGCTCTCATAGAATCAAGCCACGGTCAGGATAACGGTATCGATTACCCCCCACTCAACCCTGCCTGCGCCCCATTCGGCCCCACCTGCAACAACAACTCATTCGGCGCACAACTCCAGCTCGCAGCCGCATTAACATCCCCCGTTCCACTAAACGTAGCCTGCGTCGGATACGGGCAAAGCGGCATCGTCCGGTCCACCGCCTTGGTCGGATCGTTGTTCACGTAATGCGCCGCCGGGATGCTCGCCGGCGCCGCATTCTGTTCCACCCAGTTCTCCAGCGGCGTCAGCGTGTCGAACACGTTCGGCCCCGGGCCGCCGATGCAGTGCTGCATGCCCGGCACCATGAACAGCCGCACCGAGCGCTGCAGCTTGTCGTAGCCGCCGGCGTTGGCCGCCAATTGCTCATACAGCCCAATGGTGCGGAACGGCGTCAGCGCCGGGTCGCTGTAGCCGTGGTAGATGATCAGCTTGCGGCCGCGCTGGATGAAGCGGCCATAGCCGGCCGGGTCGGTCGCGACGCCCCCCGCCGTCCGCGCGTCGAACGTGGCGAGCGCGTCGCCGTCAATATACCCGTCGGTCGAAACCGGATAGTTGCGGATATTGTACTTTGGCTTCTGCGTGACGATGCTCTGGATAATGTGGTCGCCAAACTGATAGCCGGCCGGGGCCGGGCTGAACCCGGCGTTGCCCCAGGGCTCGGCTGCCGTGAAGTCCGTAGGCGGGACTAGGCCCGTGGTCCAAACGTCGGCCCCGCCGCCGGTCAGCGGCCCCGTCGCGCTCGTGGACAGGTTGCTCACGGAGAAGCCGGGATACACCAGCCCGCCGGCCGCATTGCGGATCGGGCTGAAATAGGCATTGAGCGTGTCGGCCTGCCCCGTGCTCAAACAGCCGGTCTCCTGCCCGGCTTTGCAGACCAGGCTGTACGGGTCGAACGAGCAGGCGGCCGGGTTCTGGATCAGCCCATCATCTGCCCCGTCCACCTTGACGCAGCTCGCGTTGATCGCGGCGTCCACCAGGGGCAGCAGCGTCGCCGGAATGTAGTTCTCCGGTGAAAGCTGCTGCTTCGCCAACCGCACCGCTCCCAGGACGGAGCGGATATCGAAGAACGGGTCGCCGGCGATGATGCCATCATAATCGGCCGGAAACTGCGTCGCCTCAACGAGGGCCTGCCGCCCGCCGTTGGAGCAGCCGTCGAAATATGCCTGGGTGATCTTCTGGCTGTCGAAGAACCGCTCGGTGAGGCGCTTGCCGGCGACGGTCACCTCGTGGGTGGCGCGGTAGTAGTAGTCGGCGAGCTTGGCGTCGTCCGGCTTGCCGGGCGCGAGCAGCGCCCAGCTCGCATTCGTGTTGCCGGCAAGGTGGCCCTCGTCGGTGATCGCGGTGGCGTAGCCCTTCGCGAGCGCCCCGGCACGGTCCACCGGGTTGGCCGCGAAGTCGGCATAGGTCGACCCCGCCAAGCCGCCGACACCATAGAACAGGAACTTCTTGTTCCAATTGTCCGGAAGCTGCAGCTCGAACCCGGCCGAGCCCGGCGGTGCGTTGCCGCCGCTGGTGTTGACCTGGCCCAGCACGTCGCAAAAGGCGGGAGTTGTCCCGGCCGCGACGACCGCGGTGGCGGACACGATCGTGACCCCGCGGCCCGCCAAGCCCTGGACGGCGCCAGTGTTGCAAGCGGTCGCAGCGTGCGCTGCGGGGGCCGCGAGGGCCACCCCGCAGCCGAGGGCAAGCGAGCAGGTCCAGGCCCAGTTCTTGTCAAATCGGCGCGTCATCGGCATTCGTTCCCTCGTGCTGCGGCAGTTGACCCGCCATGGTGTTTGGCCTGGGTCGACGGTTGGTGCCGCTGCGACCCTCGGCCACGCTAAACATTGCCAGGAACGATCGCAATCTCAGGTTAACTTTTTTATACGCCAACTCGCCATAAGATTTGATTAAGCAACAATCCCGAGGCGCGCGGCGTCAGGCAGCCGGCGCTATCACATGAAAGAAGCTGCCGGTGACATGGCCGCGTCGGCCGCCCGCTGTGCCGAGGCCGCGCCCTGCGGCGTCGCGCAGGGCGGCGAGCGGCGCGTCCGTGCCGGGATCGACCGTGCTGGCATAATGGAATTCGTGCCCGCGGACCATTGAGCCGGCGGCGCCGATCGGCGAGTCGGCGAGCAGCGTCGCTTCGCGGTAGCCGAGGTTCATCTTGCGGCGGGCAAAGCTGGTCTCATGGCTGAGCAGGCCGGCCATCGCGTGGCGGGCGCCGGACGCGTCCTCGATCCCCTGCCCGAGCGCCATGTGGCCGCCGCACTCGCCGTGCACCGGCCGAGTTTGGGAAAATCGGGCCAGGCCAGCCATGAAGGTCCCGGCGGCGGACAGCCGGGCGGCGTGCAGCTCGGGATAGCCGCCCGGGAGCCAGCAGACGTCGCAGCGGTCGGGCGGCGCCTCATCGGCCAAGGGCGAAAAGCGGACGATCTCGGCCCCGGCGGCGCGCCAGCCGTCGATAAGGTGGGCATAAACGAAGCTGAAGGCCGCGTCGGCGGCCAGCGCGATGCATTGGCCCGGCGGCGGCAGGCCCAAGGCGGACGGAATGGCGGACGCAAGCGGCGCGGCGTGGCGCAGGATTGCGTCCAGGTCCAAGTGCTGCTCAGCGATGTCGGCCAGGCGGTCCAGGAGGGCCAGGAGGTCGGGATGCTCGAAGGCTTGCACCAGGCCGAGATGCCGCTCCGGCAAGGTCAGCGCCGGGTCGCGCGGCAGGGCGCCCAGCACCGGAATGCCGACTGCCTCGATGGCGGCGCTGGCGCCCAGCCGGTGCCGCTCGCTGCCGACCCGGTTCAGCACGACGCCGCAGACGGCGACGGCCGGATCATGGGTTGCAAAGCCGCGGGCCACGGCGGCGGCGGTCTGCGACTGGCCGGATACGTCGAGCACCAGCAGCACCGGCAAGTGCAGCCGCGCCGCGAGGTCCGCCGCGGCGCCGGTGCGTCCCGGCGGGCCGGCGACGCCGTCGAACAGGCCCATGGCGGACTCCACCACCAGCAGCGCGGCCCCTTTAGCCGCGCGCTGCGCCAGGCCATCGAGCAGCGGAGGCGGCATCGCCCAGCTATCGAGGTTCGGCACCGGCGCGCCGCTGGCGACGGCGTGGAAGGCGGGATCGATGTAGTCCGGGCCGGACTTCGCCGCCCGCACCGCCACACCCCGGCGGCGCAGGGCGGCGATCAGCGCCAAGGTTATCGTCGTCTTGCCGGAGCCGGATCGTGGCGCACCGATAACGAGACCCCTCGGCGTCACGGCGCATCATCCCTATACTGCGTCGCGTGGAAGAGCTGCGTCCGCTGCGCCGGGGCTGGACGACCGGGGCCTGCGCCACGGCGGCGGCCAAGGCTGCATTCACGGCGCTGCGGACCGGCGAGTTCCCGGACCCGGTCGAGATCGGCCTGCCCCGCGGGCAGCGCGTGTCGTTCACCCTGGCCGAGACGTCGCTGGCCCCGGGCTTTGCCATGGCTGGTGTCGTAAAGGATGCCGGTGACGACCCGGACGTGACCCACGGCGCGCTGGTGTTCGCCCGCGTGTCCGCCGGGTCGCCCGGCAGCGGCGCGCAATTCCGAGCCGGCCCTGGCGTCGGGACCGTGACCCGCCCCGGCCTGCCGATCCCGCCCGGCGAGCCCGCGATCAACCCGGTCCCGCGCGCCATGATCCGCGCCGCGCTGGGCGAGGTTTCCGCCGCACCGGACGTAATCGTCGAGCTGTCGGTCCCCGGCGGCGAGACGCTGGCGGCGCAGACGCTGAACGGCCGGCTGGGCATCGTCGGCGGGCTGTCGATCCTGGGCACGACGGGGATCGTGGTGCCGTATTCCTGCGCCGCCTGGATCGATACCATTCACCGCGGCATCGACGTCGCGCGCGCCATCGGCCTCGATCACGTAGCGGGCAGCACCGGCAGCGCGTCGGAGGCGGCGATCCAGGCGCTGCACGGCCTGCCCGAGACGGCGCTGCTGGAGATGGGCGACTTCGCCGGCGCATTGCTGAAATATCTGCGGCGCCATCCGGTGCCGCGCGTCACCATCGCGGGCGGCGTCGCCAAGATGACCAAGCTGGCGCAGGGACGGCTCGACCTGCATTCCAAGCACGGCTCGGCCGACCTGGCGGCACTCGCGGCGTTGGTCATGGACCAAGGCTTGGCCGACCGGATCGCGGGCGCGAACACCGTTGCCGAGGCGTTTGCCGCCGCCGCGGATCAGGGCGTGCCGCTCGGCGATGTGGTCGCACGCGCAGCCTGGGCCACCGCGGCGGAGGTATTGGCCGGGGCGGACACGGCGCTGGAGGTCGTGCTGTTCGACCGGAACGGGGTGCTGATGGGCCGATCGGGGTTCGACCGGGTTCACGCCTCAGCTCCGCGGAACCGGCGGATATAATCCGGATCATAGAGCGCGCTCTCACGGAACTCGGCGGGCCGGAGCGCGCGGCCGACAAGGATAAGCGCGGTCCGCTCGGCCGGGTCGGTGGCGAGAACCGCGACGATGCTGGACAGCGTGCCTCTTAGGATGCGCTGGTCGGGCCAGGTCGCGCGCACCACGATCGCGACCGGGCAATCCGCGCCATAGAACGGCGTAAGCGTCGCTACGATTAAGGCAAGCTTGTCGATGGCGAGGTGGATCGCGAGCGTGGCACCAGTTGCGGCAAAGGCGGCCAGCGTTTCGCCCGGCGGCATCGCGGAGGCGCGGCCCGGCAGCCGCGTCAGGATCACGCTTTGCGCGACCTCGGGGACCGTGAGCTCTGCACCCAGCTCCGCTGCGGCGGCGGCGAAGGCCGGGACGCCGGGGGTCAGGGTCCAGGGTATGCCGCGCCGGTCCAGCCGGCGAAGCTGTTCGGCGACGGCGCTGTAGATCGACAGGTCGCCGGAGTGCAGCCGCGCCACGTCCTGCCCGGCATGATGGGCGGCGGCGAACTCGGCCTCGATGGCGTCGAGCGACAGCGGTGCGGTGTCCACCAACCGGGTGCCGGCTGCGCAGTGTGCCAGCATGGCCGGCGGCACGATCGACCCGGCGTAGAGGCACACCGGGCAGCGCGCCAGCAGGTCGCGCCCGCGCAGGGTAATTAGGTCGGCGGCGCCAGGCCCAGCGCCGATGAAATGCACCGTCATGGTCCCGCGAGGGCGCAGGTCACGCCGCTATTCGTGATGCGCGCCAGCAGCAAACGGCCGCCGGAGGCTGCCAGCGCCGCGCCCTCGGCCACCGAGGCAACGCCGGTCTCGCGTTCGGCGACCGCGGACCGGGTGGGACAAAGCGGCTGTACGGCGGTTAATGCGGCATGCGCGATGAAGGTGACCGGCAGGCACAGGCGGGTCGCGGCGTCGTGCAGTCCCGCCTCGCCGCGCTTCCAATCCGGCGCGGCGAGCGAACCCACGGTGCATCCTGCCCGGTCCTGCGCCATGCGGACCAGCTGCACGATGTCGGCCGCCGGGCATCCGCGCCGGAAGCCCAGGCCAGCGACGATCACGGCTTCACCGCGTGCCACTGCGTGACCGTGATGGCCGGGCGGTAGGCGTGCATGCCGCCGATGCGGTCCAGCCGCTCGACCGACAGGCGCGACAGCGTGCCGCCGAGCCGGGCGCGAGCGGCCAGCAGGGCGGCCTCGGTCTCGACGGTGACGGAGTTGGCGACCAAGCGGCCGTCTGACGGGAGGGCGGCCCAGGCGGTGTCGATGACGTTGGGGTCATGCGCGCCGCCGCCGATGAACACCGCGTCCGGCCGCGGCAGGCCGGCGAGCGCGACCGGGGCCGGAACGCCGGTGACATGCAGATGCGGCACGCCCAGCGAAACGGCGTTGCGCGCGGCACGGGCGGCGCGTTCGGGGTGACGCTCGACCGCGATGGCCTGGTTGGCCGGGTGACGCAGCATCCATTCGATGCCGATGGCGCCGGAGCCTGCGCCGATGTCCCATAACCGCTCGCCGCGCCGGGGCGCCAGGGCCGCGAGGGTGATGGCGCGGATTTCCTGTTTCGTGATCTGGCCGTCATGCTCGAACAGCGCGTCGGGCAGGCCGCTGGTGAGCGGGATCGGCTGCGCGCCGGGCGCGGCTGCGACCTCGATCGCCAGCAGGTTCAGCGGATGGATGTCGGCCAGGCGGAACCAGGCGGCCGTCGTGCTGCGTATGCGCTCGTTCGGGCCGGACAGCGCCTCCAACACGTGCAGGACCGAGGGTCCGAAGCCGCGCGCCTGCAGCAATGTGGCGACCAGGCCCGGCGTGCCGGCGTCGGCCGAGAGCGCCAGGATGCGCGCGCCCGGCTGCAGCAGCGGCGCGATCGGGGCGAGCGGGCGACCGCAGAACGAGATCACGGCGCAGTCCTGCAAGGCCCAGCCGAGCCGGGCGCAGGCCAGCGCGAGGCACGACGGCGCCGGGATGCACAGGCGCTCGGCGGCGGGCACCAAAGCGGCGAGCGTGCTCCCGACGCCGTAGCAGAACGGGTCGCCGGATGCGAGCACCGCGACCGGGCGGGGGCGGCACGCCATGATGGCGTCGAGCGAGGCGGCGAGCGGGCTGGGCCAAACCAGGCGCTCGCCGCGGATCAGCTCGTCCGCCAGCGCCAGATGCCGTGCTCCGCCCACGACCATGGCTGCATCGCCAAGCAGCGTGCGGGCCGCCGGTGACAGCACGGCGTCCTCGTTCACGCCGAGTATGGCCAGCCAGGGCGGGTTCATGCTTTCGTAACCCGATGCGGGTATTGATCCTCGGCGGCACGACCGAGGCCTCGGCCATCGCCGCCGCGTTGGCGGGCGACGGGCGGATACGGCCGGTGCTGTCGCTCGCCGGGCGCACGCGGGCGCCGGTGCTGCCGGCCATTCCTGCGCGGCGCGGCGGGTTTGGCGGCGTCGACGGGCTGGCAGAGTATCTGCGAGCGCACGAAATTGCAGCGCTGATCGACGCCACGCACCCATTTGCGGCACAGATCAGCCGCAATGCCGTGGCGGCTGCCGCCATGGCCGGCGTGCCGCTGCTGACCGTGCTGCGCCCGGCATGGACGCCGTGCCCCGGCGACCGATGGACCGAGGCGGCGGACATGCCGGCCGCCGCCCAGGCGCTCGGTGCCAAGCCGCGCCGGGTGTTCCTGACGATTGGGCAGCAGGAGCTGGCGCCTTTCACCCTGGTGCCCTGGCACAGCTATCTGGTCCGCAGCGTCGAGCCTCCGGACCCTGCCCTGCTGCCGCCGACGTCCCGCTATCTCACGGCGCGCGGGCCATTTCGAGAGGACGACGAGCATCGCCTGCTGCAGCAGGACGGGATCGAGTTCCTGGTCACCAAGAATTCCGGCGGTGCGGCGACCGCACCGAAGCTGGCGGCGGCGCGGGCGCTGGGCGTGCGGGTCGTTATGGTCGCGCGCCCGCCCCCTCCGATGGGTGAGACCGTGCCCGATGCCGCCGCTGCGATGGCCTGGCTGGATCATGTCGCCGCCACGTGGAAGCGCGGCGTATAGAGCCACGGCGGCGCGTCGTCACGGTCGATCCGCCGGGTCGCAGCGGAGCCGATCAGCACCAGCGTCCGCATGTCGGCGCGGGCCGGATCGGCGTCGCGCAGCGTGGTGACCTCGATCCGCTCGTCCGCCCGGCTGACTGCGGTCGCCAGCACCACGGGGGTTGCGGCGGGCAGGATGGGGCGCAGCGCGTCCAGCGCCGCGCCGAGCTGCCAGGGCCTGGCGCGGGACACGGCGTTATACAACGCGATCACGAACCCAGCGGCGGCGGCGGCGGCGATCCGGGCCAACGCCACCTCGAACGGCTTGAGGTTGTCCGACAGTGAAAGCACGCAGAAGTCGTGCCCGAGCGGCGCGCCAAGCCGGGCTGCGGCGGCGAGCATGGCCGATATGCCGGGCACGACGACGACGTCGAGCGCGCGCCATGCAGGGTCGCCGTGGTCCATGGCCTCGAACACCGCACTCGCCATCGCGAACACCCCGGGGTCGCCGGACGATACCACGGTGACGTTGTACCCGGCAGCGGCGAGCGACAGCGCATGGCGCGCGCGGTCGAGCTCGACCCGGTTGTCGGAGGCGTGGCGGTTTTGGCCGGGCTGATGGGGCACACGGTCGAGGTAGGTCGCATAGCCCACAAGATCCGATGCCCCAGCCAATGCAGCCGTCGCCTGCGGCGTCTGCATTGCCGCCGCACCTGGGCCGAGGCCGACGATGGTGAGCCGCCCGCTCATCGCGCCCGCTGCCGGCCAGGAACCAGGACCAGGGAGAAGTATGGCGCGCGGTCCTCGGCGAAGCTCGCCAGCGGCATCATGCGACCGTCCTGCATGGTGCCGCGCTCGACATAGACCGCGCGGTCGGTAAGGCCAGCGGATTGCAGCGCCGCACGTATCTTCGGCAGGTTGCGTCCTACCTTCATGATGACCGCGGCGTCGCTGCTGGCGAGCCGGGCGGCGAGGCTTTCGGAGTCGAGCGTGCCGGGCAGCACCGTCAGCACGTCGTCGCCGTGGGTCATCGGCAGCCGCGCCTGCGCCCAGCAGCCGCTCATGCTGGTGATCCCCGGCGTCACGGCGGTGGCATAGGTGGCACGCAGCCGGTCGAACACATACATGGCGGAGCCGTAGAAAAACGGATCGCCCTCGCACAGCAGCGCCACGTCCTGCCCGGCATCCAGTCTGGCCGCGACGATGCCGGCAGCCGTTTCGTAAAATGTGCGGATGCCGGGCTCATAGCGCGGATCGTCGACATCGATCTCGGTGGTATAGGGGTATTCGAAGCGCAGCTCCTCGGCGGCGGGGTTGAGGTGCGTGGCCGCGATGGTGCGGGCATGGCCGGGGCGGCCTCGCTTGGCGAAGAACGCGACGGTTTTTGCGGTGGCCAGGATGCGCGCGGCCCGCAGGGTGACAAGGTCTGGATTACCCGGACCCATTCCGACGACCTGCAGCGTGCCCGTTTGCGCCGAGTGGCTCATTCGCGCTCGCTGGCGAGGGCGTTGACGGCAGCGACCGCCATTGCGCTGCCGCCGCGGCGGCCATGGACGGTCGCGAATGGCACCCGCCCGTATGCCGCTAGCGCCTGCTTGGATTCGACCGCGCCGACGAAGCCGACGGGCATGCCGATGATTGCGGCCGGAAACGGCGCGCCGGCGTCGAGCAGGTCGAGCAGATGGAACAGCGCCGTGGGGGCGTTGCCGATGGCGACCACTGCGCCGGCAAGGTGCGGACGCCACAGCTCCAGCGCTGCGGCGGAGCGCGTATTGCCGATGCGCGCAGCGATGGCGGGCGTTTCGGCCGCGTCCAGCGTGCAGATGACGGCGTTGTCGGCGGGCAGGCGGGCGCGGGTGATGCCGTGCGCGACCATCTTGCTGTCGCACAGGATGGCGCAGCCGGCCAGCAACGCCGTATGGGCGGTGGCGGCAAAACCGGGGCTGAACTCGATGTCTTCGGTAATGCCGACGATGCCGCAGGCGTGGACGAGCCGTACGGCGACCCGGGCCTCCGCGGTATCGAAGCGGGACAGGTCGGCCTCGGACCGGATGGTGGCAAAGGACCGGGCGTAGATCGCCGCGCCATCCCGGATGTAGTCGCGTCCGCTCATGCCGCCGACTCCGTCAGCGTGAGGCCCTGGGGCGCCGGCGTCGCGCCCGCACGCCAGCTCTCGACCCGGCTATAGCGCCCGGCAGCGCCGACGAGCGCAGGGCCGCCTGTGAAGGCGCAGCCCTTGGCGCAGCCGGAAATGTGGAGCGGCCCCCCTGCCCCGAGCGCCGCCAGCCGGGCAGCGTCGGCGCGGGCGGGAACCGTGGCACGGTCACAGCCGGGGCTGCCGATGCAGGCGGTGATGCGAAGACGCGGGTCGGCGGGATCGGTGACCCATTCGGCCGCTGCCCACTGCAGGGCCGGCACGTCATAGGTGCGAACACGGCCCAGCAGCATTGCGCGCCACGGGCTGGTGCGGACCGTGCCTTCGCTGAAACGGTCGGCGAGATCGGCAAGCCGCCGCAGCCCAGCCGGGTCCGTCTGCCCGAACGGCAGGCCCAGCCCGAACGCGCCGTGCGATCCGTTGATATACCGATGGAAGCCGATCGCCGTTTCGGGAGCGCAGGCCGGTTGGACAGTGCCGCGTGCTTGTCCGGCCGCGGCGGTTAACTGCCGCTGCACCGAGACGAGCGTATCCGCTGGGAACGGCCAGCGATCAAGGCGGATTACGATATCGGCGGCGGGTGCGCCGGCCAACGCGCCGCCGCCGTCGATCGCGATGCAGAACTTTGGCGGCAGGCCCTGCGGGACGATGCCCTCGATCGCCTCGGCCAGCGCGACGGCTTCTGTCGCCACGGCCGGATCGTCGCCCGCGAGCGGCGGCGGCATGACGATGCGGCGGCGTTCGACGGCCGGATCAGGGTCGGCGAGCCCAGCCGCGGCCATCGCCGCCGCGAAGCCAGGGACGCCGGAAGCAGACAGGCCGCGAACCTGAAGGTTGCCGCGCCGGGTCAGCTCGATGACACCATTGCCGCACCGCGCCACCGCGTCGGCCAGGGCGCGAAGGGCGGCGCTGGACAGGCGCGCCGTTGGCGGCTTCACGCGGACCAGCAGGCCATCGCCGGTCGCCATCGGCTCATACAGGCTCGGGCACCAACCCCGCTGCATGGTCATGCCTCCGGCCCACTGTTGCGGCGCGGGTGCCAAAGCCCTTGGGCCTGCGCGTCGGCGAAGCGGGCGGCCAGCGCGGCACGGGCATCGGGATTTGCGGCGCGCAGGAAGGCGTCAACCTCCGGCGTGCCCAGCGTCGCGTCGAACAGCAGGTCGAACTGCGCGTCGAACTGGCCGGGCAGCGTCGCCGCAAAACCGTGCAGCGCCTCGATGCCGCGGGCGATCTCGGCGGCGCCGCGGTAGCCGTGGCGCATCATGCCCTCGATCCAGCGCGGGTTGGCGGCGCGGCCGCGCACGACGCGGGCGACTTCCTCCGCCACCGTTCGCGCCCGCGGCGCATCAGGGCGGGAGGTGTCGAGGTGATAGAGCGCCGGCGTTCCGCCCAACGCAGCGGCCGCGGCGGCGAACCCGCCCTCGTGCGCCGCGTGTTCCGTGCTGTCCAACAGGTCGATCTCGGCGTGGTCCTGCTGATGCACGAAGGCATCGGCGGCGCCTACGCGTGCTGCAAGGCCGTCCGGATCGGGTGCGCCATCCAGACCTTGGCCATAGGCGCCGGCGGAGGCGGCAAGATATGCATCGCTGGACAAGCCGCCCGCGCCGTACCGGCCGGCCGGCGCTCCGAAAATGCGCGTGGTCGCCTGGCGCAGCGCCGCCCCCGCCAGGCCGCGCGCTGCTGCCGCGAGCGGGTTCCAGTCCGCAGCCTCGTCGCGCCCGGCGATCGCCCGCACCAAGCTGTCGAACAGCGCTACCTGGCCGGGGAACGCGTCCCGGAACAGGCCGGAGATGCGCAACGTCACGTCCACGCGCGGCCGGTCGAGCATGGCGATCGGCAGCACCTCGAACCCGCTCACCCGGGCCGATCCCGCATCCCAGACCGGCCGGGCGCCGAGCAGCACGAAGGCGAGCGCTAGGTCCTCGCCCCCGGTGCGCATGCTGGCGCTGCCCCAAACGTCGATGACCAGGCTGCGCGGCCACTCGCCGTGATCCTGCAGGTGGCGGCGCAGCAGCTCGACCGCGGCGCGTTCCGCAAGCGCCAGAGCCGAACGAGTCGGGATACCGCGCGGGTCGATGGTGGCGAGGTTGCGCCCGGTCGGCAGCACGTCCGCCCTGCCCCGTGTCGGCGCGCCCGCAGGACCCGGCGCCACAAAACGCCCATCCAACGCCGCCAGCAGTGCCGCGCGTTCGGCAGCCGGCGAGGCGTCGAGGTCCGCCGCGTCCGTTCCTGGGTTCGACCGGCGCAGCGCGTCCAGCATGCGGTCGCGCTGCAAGGGCGGCCGGCCATAGACATGCAGGCCGTCCCGAAGCTGCAGATCCTTTACGTCGCACAAATAAGCATCGAGGCGAGCCAGCGCGTCTTCATCCGCGGTGTCCCGGGTCGCGCCGCTTTCGGCCAAGAGCCCGGCGGCGTCGGAACGCTCGAGAATTTCCTGCCGCAGCAGCGCGCCGCGCCTGCGGTCCAAACCGTCCGCAGCGGCATACTCGTCGATCAGGCGTTCGAGCACCATAGCCTCGCCGTGTGCCGCAGCGTCGGCGATCGGCGGCGTCAGGTGCCCGATGGTGACGGCGCCGACACGGCGTTTGGCGGCGGCGGCCTCGCCGGGGTTGTTGACGATGAACGGATACACGACGGGCACGCCGCCGGTCAGCGCGCGCGGCAGGCAGGACGGCGATAGCGCGGCGGCCTTGCCGGGCAGCCACTCCAAAGACCCGTGGGCGCCCAGATGCAGGATGGCGTGCACGTCCCGCAACCGAAGATAGAAGGCGATGTATCCATGGCAGGGCACCTGGTCGGGGTCGTGATACGACGCGCGCCGGGCCGCGCCAAGCGTTGCGTCCGGGTCGGCGCCGCCGCGGTCCGGCTGGATCGCGACGATCATGTTGCCAAGGCATAGATGCTGGAGGGTAAAGTCGTCCGATGGATTGCCCCAGGCTGCACGGACGCTGGCCTGGATGGTTTCGGGTAGGCTGGCGAACAGGGGCCGATATTCGGCAAGCGACAGCATCGGCGTGGGCGGCGCGTGGCATAGCACGTCCACCAGAGCGGCTTGGCCGGGCAGCTCGCCCGTCGTGAAGCCGGCATCGCGCAGATCGTGCAGGATTGCATGCAGGCTGGCGAAACTGTCCAGGCCGACCGCGTGGCCGCGCTGCCCGCCGACGCCGGGGTAATCCGACAGCACGATGGCGATCTGCCGTTCGGCGCGTGGGGTCTGGGCCAGGCGCACCCAGCCCGCCGCGCGGTCCGCCGCCAGCGCGATGCCGTTCGGATCGGGGCGATGCACGATGCGGGCGTATTGCAGTGCTGCCTGCGCCGGCTCCGCGTCCTTGAACGAGATCGCGCCGGTCAGCAGCCGGCCGTCGAGTTCGGGCAATACGACCTGCATAGCCAAGTCGGCCTGCGACAAGCCGCGCGAGGACGCCTGCCACGCCGCCCACGACGACCCCGCCAGCACGAGCTGCAGCACGGGCACGCGCGGCGCATCGAGCGGCGAACCGCTGCTGCTCCTTAAGCCCTCTCCCTCCGGGAGAGGGTTGGGTGAGGGTTGTCTAGCACCCGAGGGTTTAGTTTCTGCGGCAACCCTCACCCCGGCCCTTTCCCGGGGAGAGAGGGAGGAGGACGAGCCCGGTTGCTCCTGCCGGGCGCTGAAACCGGTGGCGTTCAGCACGACTGCAGGTCGCCAGGCGCGGAGTGTCGCCGCGGTGTAGGCAGCGCTGTCCGGCGCCTTCAGGCTGGGAACATAGAGCGCGCCGACCGCCAACCCGCGCGCGCGAAGGGCCGACGTCAATGCCTCGATCGGTGCGATATCGGCGGAAAGCAGGTGCGAGCGGTAGAACACGATCGCGGCGAGCGGCCGGTCCTCGACAAGGTCCAACGTGTGGACGCCATGCTGCGGCATCGGCTCGGCGGCGTCGTGCGTGTCGGGGCACAGGCCGGCCAAATGCGCCGCTAGCCGCAGCGCACGGGCCATGTTGGCCGGGCCGCCGTGGCGGAAACAAGCGTCCAGCCGCGTGAGCGCGCCGGGTGCGACCGTGGACAGCGCCGCAAGCCGCGGATCGTCCAATCCATCTCCAGGCAGCACGGCAAGCGCGGTGCCGCGGACCCGGCACAGCGCCGCGACCTCCTCGACGCCGTAGCGCCAATAGTCCAACCCGCCCAGCAGCCGCACCACGATGCAGCGGGCATGGGCCAGCACCTGCTCGATATAAAGGTCCACCGACATCGGGTGCCGCAGCCGCCCGAGGCTCGCGAGCCGCAGGCTCGCGGGCGTTGGGCCCGGCGCGCCCGGGGCCGCGCCAAGCGTTGCGTCCGACATCGCCTGCCAAGCGCCCGCCAGCGCACCCAGGTCCGCGTCCGAGAACGACAGCACGACGATGTCGGCTGCGGTCTGGCCGAGCTCGCAAGCGGCCTCGTCCTCATCCAGCGTGCGGGTTTCGCGGACCAGCAGGTGCATGGCGTCAGCCGGTCACGCCGGCAGCGATGGCGGCGCGATCGAGCCCGGTCTCGCCGATGACAACGAGGTGCCCAAGCCGGGCCTCGCCCGGAGCCCAGGCGCGGTCGAACTCCTTGCGAAAGCGCCCGCCGACGCCCTGGATCGCCAGCCGCAGCGGCTTGCCCCGGACCGCGGCAAAACCCTTGATGCGCAGCACCTTGTGCAGCTCAGCCACATTCTTCAGCCGGGCGAGCAGCTCGTCGGGAGCGTCCGTCTCGGGGATTGCCACGACAAAGCTTTCGAAGTCGTCGTGCTCGTGCGCGCCATCCTCCGCGTCGTGATGGGATGGGCGCGCGGCCAGATCGTCCTCCGCGGTCGCGTTAAGTCCCAATACGATCGCCGGATCGACCCGGCCCTCATGTGCCGCCACGGTCCGGATTGCGCGCGGCAGCCCAGCGGCGACCGTCGCGCGCACCCGCGCCAGCGTGGCGGCGTCGAGCAGGTCGGCCTTGTTCAGCACCACCAAGTCCGCCGATTGCAATTGGTCCTCGAACACCTCGGCCAGCGGGTTGTCATGGTCGAGGCCGGGGTCGGCCAGGCGCTGCGCCGCGACGGCGGCCGGGTCATCGGCGAAGCGGCCGGCGGCAACCGCAGGGCCGTCGACCACGGCGATCACGCCGTCCACCGTGACGCGGGAGCGGATGCTGGGCCAGCCGAACGCCTTCAGCAGCGGCTTGGGCAGCGCGAGGCCGGAGGTCTCGATGACGATATGCTCCGGCGGGTCGGCGCGACTCAGCAGCGCCTCCATGGCCGGCAGGAACTCGTCGGCGACGGTGCAGCACAGGCAGCCATTCGCCAGCTCGACGATGTCGGCCTCCTCGCAGGCCGGGATGCCGCAGCCGCGCAGCAGGTCCGCGTCGACGCCGACCGAGCCGAACTCGTTCACGATGATCGCCAGGCGGCGGCCGCCCGCGTGCTCGATTAGGTGGCGCAGCAGCGTGGTTTTACCGGCGCCGAGGAAGCCGGTGATGACCGTCGCCGGGATTTTCCCGGTGACGACCGTCGCCGGAATCTTCCCCGTATTCATGCCGCGCGCCCTTGGACGGCGTGGGCCTGGGTGAGATCCGGCATGCGGCCCAGCACGACGCGGGCGAGCGAGGCCGGGCGGCGGGACGGCAGCACCGTACCGGTGGCAGAGCGCGCGTAGGTCTCGGCGTAGCGCAGCAGGTCCGCCGCCATGCTGGGCTCGAGCCGGCCGAGCAGATAGGTCCACTTGCCCGCCGCGGAGATGGCCGCCGCGCAGCCATGGTCGCAACTGGACAGGCAAACGACCTCTTTCAGGGCGACGGCGGGCGTCTGCGGATCGAGCAGGGCCGCCACCGCGTCGAGCATGATCTGGCCCGGCCGTGGGTCACTATCCGCCAGCGCCTGGCCAGCGCGGCATGTCGTGCAAACGTGCAGGGTCGGGAGTTGTGTCGCAGTCATTAAGGCAGCCTCCGGTGCGTCGCAGCAAAGCACAGGGTGCCGAGCGCCTGCGGGGTCATAGCTCCGCAAGTCGACGCCAGTGGGAGCGCCACCGGGCATCGCCGCCGCCGAGGCACCCCGCCCAGCCGCGCGTCGTTGAAGCGCGCAGCCTACGGCCGCTTACTTCAGGAATGGCAGGTCTCCTGGCTCACGGATCTGGTCCCGACCGGAACCGCACTGTCCGCCTGCCTTCCCGGGGTTCTTGCCCAGTGGCATGCGACGGACGGCTCACCGCTTACAGTTGCGGGGGCAGCCGCGGCGTTGCACCGCGTTCCCTTTTAACCCGCCCTCCGGAAAAGCGCCGGGTGGCGGGACCATCGCGCTTGCAGTATGTCCCCACCCTTGTCCTGTCAATCGAATGCTCGGCCTGTTGCCAATTTGACCCTCGTGCTGGGCGGCGCGCGGTCGGGCAAAAGCCGCTTTGCCGAGGACCTGGTGATGCGACTCCCGCCGCCCTGGATCTATATCGCGACGGCGCAGGCGTTCGATGATGAGATGCGGGTCCGGGTCGCCGAACACCGGGCGCGGCGGGCAGCAGGGTGGCGGACGGTCGAGGCGCCGCTGGAACTTGCAGCCGCGATGCGTGCTGCGGGCGACGCGCCGGTGCTGGTCGACTGCCTGACGCTCTGGCTTACCAACCTGATGCTGGGCGACGCGGACCTGGAGGCCGCAGCCGCGGCGCTGGATACGGCTCTGGACCGGACAGCGCTGACGGTGCTGGTGTCGAACGAGGTGGGACTCGGCATCGTGCCGGACAACGCGTTGGCCCGGCGGTTCCGCGACGAAGCCGGCCGGCTGCATCAGCGCATCGCCGCCCGGGCCGGCCGAGTCGTGTTCATGGTGGCGGGGCTGCCGATGTTCGTGAAGGGTGCTGACGATGAGTGACGCGGAGCGCCACGCCGCCAAGATGGCCAAGCGCAAGGCCGTGCAGGACGCGGAGGTCGCCGGCAAGACTTTGGAAAAGGGCCTGCTGATGGTCCATACCGGTCCAGGCAAGGGCAAGAGCACCGCCGCGTTCGGCCTGCTGCTCCGCATGGTCGGGCGCGGGCGCCGGGCGGGGGTGGTGCAGTTCATCAAGGGCGCTTGGAGCACCGGGGAGCGCGCCGCCCTGGCCCGGTTTGATGACCTCGTCGAGTGGCACACCATGGGCGAGGGCTTCACTTGGGAAACCCAGGACCGCGACCGTGACGTCGCCGCGTGCCGCCGCGCCTGGGACCAGGCAGTCGTGATGATGCAGCAGCCCGGCCTATCGCTGCTGGTGCTGGACGAGCTGAACATCGCGCTGCGCTACGACTACCTGGCAGAAGCGGAGGTGCTGGAGGCATTGGCGGCCCGGCTGCCGGGATTGCACATCGTCGTCACCGGCCGCAATGCCCGGCCCGCCCTGATCGCCGCCGCCGATCTGGTGACTGAGATGACACTGGTAAAGCATCACTTCGCGGCAGGGGTTAAGGCGCAGGAGGGGATCGAGTTCTGAAGGGGACTAAGTTCTGATGGCGCGCGCCATCATGCTGCAGGGCACGGGGTCGAGCGTCGGCAAGTCGCTGCTGGTGGCCGGGCTGGCGCGGGCGTGCTTGCGCCGCGGCATCGCCGTGCGGCCGTTCAAGCCGCAGAATATGTCGAACAATGCGGCCGTGACCCCCGATGGCGGCGAGATCGGCCGGGCGCAGGCGCTGCAGGCCCGGGCGGCCGGCGTGCCTCCCTCCGTTCACATGAACCCTGTGCTGCTGAAGCCGCAGAGCGAGATCGGGTCGCAGGTCGTCGTGCAGGGCCGGGTCCACGCGACCGCCCGCGCCCGCGAATACCAGGCGATGAAGCCGGGCCTGATGCCGTTCGTGCTCGACAGCTTCTCCCGACTGGGTGCTGAGGCCGATCTGGTGCTGGTGGAGGGCGCCGGCAGCGCCTCAGAGGTCAACCTGCGCTCCGGCGACATCGCCAATATGGGGTTCGCCCGCGCCACCTCGACCCCCGTGGTGGTGGTCGGCGACATCGACCGTGGCGGCGTGATTGCGAGCCTTGTCGGCACCCATGCGGTGCTCGACCCAGAGGACGCGCGCCTGGTCCGGGGCTTCATCGTCAATCGGATGCGCGGCGACCTTACGTTGTTCGACGCGGGCATGGCGCTTATCGCGGCGCGGACCGGCTGGGCGGCGCTCGGCCTCGTCCCGCACTTTGCCGGCGCCGCCCGGCTGCCGGCGGAGGACGCCGCGGACCTGGCCCAGGGCGAGCGGCGGCCCGGGGCACGGTTGCGGATCGCCGTCCCAGTGCTGCCGCGCATCGCCAATTTCGACGACTTGGACCCGCTTGCCGCGGAGCCGGACGTGGATTTGGCCCTGATCCCGCCCGGCACGCCGCTGCCGGTCTGCGATCTGGTGATCCTGCCGGGCTCGAAGGCGACGATCGCCGACCTCGCGGACCTCCGGGCGACCGGATGGGACATTGACCTGTTCGCGCATCAGCGGCGCGGCGGACGGATTTTCGGCCTGTGCGGCGGTTATCAGATGCTGGGCCGCTGGATCGACGACCCCCTGGGCATCGAGGGGCCGCCGGGCCGGGCCGCCGGGCTTGGCCTGCTGGATGTGGAGACCGTGCTAGGCCCAGGGAAGCGGCTGGCCGAGGCGGTGGGACGGTCTGCCGACGGCATGGGTTTCCGCGGCTACGAGATGCACATGGGCCGCACCACCGGTCCGGCCACGGCCAATCCGCTGCTGCAACTTGCAGATGGGCGTTCGGACGGGGCCAGCTCGCCGGATGGCCTCGTGCTCGGCACCTACATGCATGGCCTGTTTGCCGACGACGCGCAGCGCGGCGCGTGGCTGCTGCGCTGGGGCGCGGTGCCGTCGGGGTATCACCACGACGCCGCGATCGAGCAGGCGCTCGACCAGCTCGCGCAGCATCTGGAACAGCATATCGACGTCGACCGGCTGCTCAGCCTAGCAGCGTAGCGGCCCATAGCAGCAGCACCGCCGCAATCTGCAGCGCGCACGCCGTGCGATACAACCCGAGCGCCCGATCGAGGTCTTGGGTTTTGGCCTCGGCCCGGCCGTCGCCCATCCAGGCGTCGTCAACCCGCACGTCGCCATACCAGCGCGGCCCGGCGAGCCGCAGGCCGAGCGCTCCGGCCATCGCGGCCTCGGGCCAGCCCGCGTTCGGCGAGCGGTGCCGCCCGGCATCATGCCAGATCGCCCGCAACGCGCCGCGCGCTGAGGCGCCGGGGTAAAGGGCTGCGGCCAACACCAGCCAAGCAGCCGCGAGTCGGGAAGCCGGCAGGTTGATCAGGTCATCCAGCCGGGCCGATGCCCAGCCGAACTCGCGGTGCCGGGGCGTCAGGTGCCCGATCATGCTGTCGGCGGTGTTGACGGCCTTGTAGGCGGCGATCCCCGGCAGGCCGAGCAGCGCGCCCCAGAGCGCCGGGGCGACGACGCCGTCGGAGAAGTTCTCCGCCAGGCTCTCGATGGCGGCGCGCAGTACGGCGGGTTCGTCCAGCGTTTCGGGGTTGCGCCCGACGATTTCGGCGACGGCGGCGCGGCCGGCCGGCAAGCCACCGTGGCGCAGGCCCTGCCCGACCGCGGCCACAAAATCCCAAAGGCTGCGCTGCGCCAGAAGCGTGCTGGCGACGGCCGCGGCCAGGAGCAGCGCCAACGTTGGGGGCAAAGCGGCGAAGAGCGCGGCCTGCACCGCCGCTGCCGGTCCGGCGCTGGCGGCTACCAGCACCAGCACAGCGGCCACGCCTCGTTGTCGGCGGGCGCCAAGCGTATCGCGGTTCCAGGCCCGGTCGAGCCGGCCGATCAGTGCGCCCACCCACATCACGGGATGCCCGATGGTGCGGACCCACGCTTCGGGGTATCCCGCCACCGCCTCCAGCACCAAGGCGCAGGCGATCAGGCCAAGGTTCGAGGTTGAAGGCATCATGCGGGAGCTACCATGGCGGACGGAGCATTGGCGATTGCACATGGCGGCGGGCTGATTGCGGCGCGGGTGCGGTTCCCAGACGCGCCGGAACCATGGATCGACCTCTCGACCGGAATCAACGCAATGCCCTATCCGGCTGCGTCGCTGTCGCCCGCGGCATTCCATCGGTTGCCGGAGCCTGAGGACGTGCGGCGGCTGGAGGCGGCGGCGGCCCGGGCGTATGGCGTCGCCGACCCAGCGATGGTCGTTGCGGCGCCGGGCACGCAGATACTGATCAGCCTGCTGCCGCGCCTGCTGCCGCTGGAAAGCGTCGCCATCGTCGGCCCGACCTATGCAGAGCACGCCGCGGCGTGGGCGGCAGGTGGTAGCATGGTCCAGATCGTTAACAGCATTCGAGACGTTGGCGCGGCACGCGGCGTGGTGCTGTGCAATCCCAACAACCCCGACGGGCGACGAACTCGGGCTGCCGAGCTGGCGCAACCGGCTGACCGGCTCGATCGGCTCGTGGTGGACGAGGCGTTTGCCGACCTGGAAGAACCGGGCCTCAGCCTCGCGCCGATGCTGCCGGATAATGCGGTCGTGCTGCGGTCGTTTGGCAAGACCTATGGCTTAGCGGGTTTGCGGCTCGGGTTTGCGATTGCGTCACCGGCGCTGGCGCGGACGATCCGTGTCGCGCTTGGGCCATGGGCGGTCAGCGGGGCCGCGGTCGAGATCGGCACAGCAGCGCTTGCGGATGACGGTTGGCTCGCGGCTTCCCGCAAGCGTTTGATGCGAGATGTGATGCGGCTTGACGGCCTCTTGGGGCGGGCGGGGATGCAGGTTATTGGCGGGACGCTGCTGTTTCGGCTGGCTGCGGTGGCTAGCGGCGGCGCGTCTAGCCGACCTCACCCGGACCCTCTCCCGGAGGGAGAGGGAGAAGCGATCTTTGAGCTTCTTGGGCGTGCGGGTATTCTGGTGCGCCGGTTCGAGGCGGAGCCGGGTTGGCTGCGGTTCGGCGTTCCCCATAGCGGCTGGGACCGCATCGAGGCTGCGTTGACCCGGCCAGACCGTTAGCAGGTCCGGCCGGGGATGAACGTCAGCGTTCGGACATGCTCGTGATGATGCGGTCGACCATGCCATAGGCGATCGCCTCCTCGGCGCTCATCCAATAGTTGCGGTCGGTGTCGCGCACGACGCGCTCCATGGTCTGGCCGGTCTCGTGCGCAATGATGCGGTTGATCCGCTCGCGCATCTTGATGATCTCGCGCGCCTCAATGTCGATGTCGGTGGCCGGGCCGCGCACGCCGCCCATCGGCTGATGCAGCAAAAAGCGCGTGTTGGGCAGGCACAGCCGCCGCTCCTTGGCGCCCGCCAGGAAAATGAGCGCGCCGGCGCTGGCGACCCAGCCGGTGCCGATCACTCGCACCGGGGCGACGGTATCGACGAACCGGATCATGTCGTGGATCGTGTCGCCGCTCTCGACGTGGCCGCCGGGCGAGTTCACATAGACGTCGATCGGCTTCGTGGAGTCGCTCGCCAGTGCCAGCAGCCGTCCGGTGACGTCCCGGGCAACCTTATCGTTGATCGCGCCGAACACGAGCACCTTGCGCGTGTTGAACAGCCGCGTCTCAAGCTCGTTGATCGGCGACGAAAGCGTCTTGTTGTCGTCAGGCTCCTTCGGCTCGGGGCCCTGGGGCTCCGGGACTTCGGGGTCTTCGTCGTCGGCGCGCGGCGCATAGCGATTGGAGTGTGCCAAGGTAAGCTCCTAGGGTGGATGCCGCTTATATAGGTGATGAAACGGCTGCGGCCAACGCAAGCTAGTGGTCCGATGCCGACGCCCACCTCAGGACGTTGGCTGAATCGGTCCACCAAATTACATTAGTCAAGCGCCCGGGCCCGGATCGTGCCGTCGATCGCGCACAGCGCTGCCAGCGCTTCTGCACGGGTGTCCGGCCGTCGGTCAACGTCGACCATGACGTAGCCGAGCTCGCCGTCCGTTTGCAGCAGCTGCGACGACACGTTCAGCTCGCGCTGGCTGAACACGGCGTTGATTTGGCCGAGCACGCCGGGCACGTTGCGGTGGACGTGCAGGTAGCGCGCCTGGCCCGGCACGCGCGGCTGGTCGACGTGCGGGAAGTTCACCGCCCCGCCCGTCGACCCGGCGTTTAGGAAGTCCAGCAGCTTGTGCGCGACCTCCTCGCCGATGCGCTCCTGCGCTTCCTCGGTCGACCCGCCGATATGCGGCGTCAGGATCACGTTGGGCAGGCCCTGCAGCGGGGAGGCGAACGCTTCGTTGGCCGACTTCGGCTCGATCGGGAACACGTCGACTGCGCCGCCGGCCAGGTGGCCGGAGCGCAGCGCCGCCGCCAGCGCGTCCAGGTCCACGACCCGGCCGCGGGAATTATTGATCAGGTAGGCGCCGGGCCGCATCGCCGCGATCTCGTCCGCGCCGATCATGCCGCGCGTGGCGGGGGTATCGGGCACGTGCAGCGTCACGACGTCGCTGCGGCCCAGCAGCTCATGCAGGGTCGCGACCGACTCGGTGTTGCCGTGGCGGAGCTTGTTGGTGCGGTCGTAGTAGATCACCCGCATGCCCATCGCCTCCGCGATGGTCGAGAGCTGGCTGCCGATGTTGCCGTAGCCGACGATGCCCAGCACCTTGCCGCGCACCTCGAAGCTGCCGATGGCGGACTTGTCCCAGCCGCCGCGATGCGCCTTGGCGGACCGTGGAGTGATGCGGCGGAGCAGCATGACGATTTCGCCGATGGTGAGCTCGGCGACGCTGCGGGTGTTGCTGAACGGCGCGTTGAACACGGGGATGCCCAAGGCCCGCGCCGCCTGCAGCTCGACCTGGTCGGTGCCGATGCAAAAACAGCCGACGGTCATCAGCGGCCCGGCGCCGGCGAGCACCGCGGCCGAGAGCTGGGTCCGGCTGCGTATGCCGACGGCGTGCGCGCCACGGACGGCATCGGCTAGGGCCGCCCCTTCCAGCGCCTTGGGGTAGTGGTGAACGTCCGTATAGCCCGCAGCCTCGAATAGGGCGACGGCGCTGGCGCTGATGCCCTCCAGCAGCACGATGCGGGTTTCCGCGCGGCTGAAGGGGGCGTTTGGTTGCAAGGCGGGCATAGATTTCAATCCTTCGTGGCGCGCTCTGTAGGCCCATCCGCTCGCGGTCAGCAATATGCGCTTGCCTTGGCGCTGGGATGCGCGAAGAAGCCCCATGTCCCCCAATGTCGATCCCCGCCGCCCGACGCTGCGCGCTCGCCTGGGCGCGCTCCGCACCCTGGCGCCATTCCTCGCGCTGATTTGGCGCACCAGCCCAGGTCTCACGTCCAGCAGCTTGGCTTTGCGGCTGATCCGGGCGCTGCTGCCGGTCACGACGCTGTTCGTGGGCAAGCTGATCATTGACGAGGTGGTGCATCTGTCGCAGCTGCCGGGGCACCCGGCCGACGCCGCCGGCTGGTTCGCCAGCGGGCTGCTGCTGCGGCTCGTGCTGCTGATTGCGGCGGAGCTGGGGCTTGCGGTGTCGACCGACGTGCTGGGCCGGATCGTGTCGCTGGTGGACGCGCTGCTGTCCGAGCGGTTCACCAATGCCGCCAGCATCCGGCTGATGCAGCACGCCGCGACGCTCGATCTTGAGAACTTCGAGGATAGCGAGATCCAGGACAAGCTCGACCGTGCCCGGCGGCAGATCGGTGGGCGCACGACGCTGATCAGCCAGATGTTCGGCCAGGCGCAGGACGTGGTGACTGTGATCGGCTTCGCCGCCGGACTGGCCGCCTACGCTCCGTGGCTGATCGTCATGCTGCTGCTGGCGCTGATCCCCGCCTTCCTCGGCGAGGCGCACTTCAACGCCCAAGCCTATGCCCTGAGCTTCGCCCGCACGGCCGAGCGGCGCGAGCTCGACTATGTGCGCTTGACCGGCGCCAGCACGGACGCGGCGAAGGAGGTCAAGATCTTCGGCCTAAACGATTTCCTGATCGAGCGCTACCGGCAGCTCTCGGAGGCGATGCAGCGGGAGAACCGGCGCCTTGCCATGCGGCGGGCCGGCTGGGGCGGGGCGCTCGCGGCACTGGGAACGGTCGGCTACTATGTTGCTTACGCGTATCTTGCCTGGCGCACCCTGGGCGGCGGATTCAGCATCGGCGACCTGACCTTCCTGGCTGCGTCGTTTCTAAGGCTGCGCGGGCTGCTGGAGGGTCTGCTCTCCGGCTTCTCCAACCTTGCGGGCCAGGCGCTCTACTTGGACGACCTGTTCTCGTTCTTCGAGGTCGTGCCCGAGATTCAGTCCCCGGCGCATCCCCGACCCTTTCCGGCTACGGTGGGCGCCGGATTCGTGTTTGAGGGCGTGGGCTTCCGCTATCCCGGCACCGAGCGGTGGGCGGTCCGCAACCTCGACTTCACCCTGCATGCGGGTGAGACGCTGGCGCTGGTCGGCGAGAACGGCGCCGGCAAGACGACGTTGGTGAAGCTGCTGGCGCGGCTGTACGAACCGGACGAGGGCCGCATCCTGCTGGATGGGCACGATATCCGCGAATATGACCTGGACCAGTTGCGCGGCAGCATGGGGGTGATCTTCCAGGACTTCGTGCGCTACTACCTGACCGCCGCCGACAATATCGCCGTCGGCCGGATCGAGGCGCGGGACGACCGGGCGCGTATCAAGGCCGCCGCCCGGCGCGGCCTGGCCGACGACGTGATCGGCCGGCTGCCGCGCGGCTACGAGCAGATGATCGGCCGCTGGTTCCGCGGCGGGGTCGAGCTGTCGGGCGGCGAGTGGCAAAAGATCGCCATCGCCCGCGCCTACATGCGGGACGCGCGGGTGCTAATCCTGGACGAGCCGACCGCGGCGCTGGACGCCCGGTCCGAGTTCGAGGTGTTCCAGCGCTTCAAGGAATTGAGCGCCGGGCGCACCGCGGTGCTGATCTCGCACCGGTTCAGCAGCGTGCGCATGGCGGACCGCATCCTGGTGATGGCCGGCGGCGAGATCGAGGCGTCCGGCACGCACGAGGCGCTGTTGGCGCAGCGCGGGCGGTATGCCGAGCTGTTCGAGCTGCAGGCGGCTGGGTATCGCTAGCAACCCATCGTCACTGCGAAAGGCGTCTGTGACGGAGCAATCCAAGCCGCACGCGCCAAGGTCGGGCCATGTTGCCCGGGTTGCCACGCCGAAGCCGGCTCGCAACGACGATGGTCATACTCGTGTCCCGCAAGCCGCCAGCAAACCACGCAAATCCTGGATCGCCGGAAAAACCTCCTGGTTCAGGTCCTCGCCCTGGCGGTCGTGCGCGGCCTGTTCCATCTCCACGATGGCGCGGTCCTCAGCAAAAATACGCTCGGTGAAGAACACCAGGAACGGCCAGACCGCCTCGATCAGCCCGGGAATGCGCGGACGGCGCACCGACAATAATCCAAAGGTGCGATTGGTGCGCTGCTCGGCGTCGAGCGGCACATAGACGATCCACAGATCCATGACCGGCACGTCGTCCCCGGCCCAGATTTTCAGCGTTTGATACGGGTAGTCCGTCCGGATCGTCATCTTGTCGCGGTTGTTCTCCCAGCCGCCCACGCGCTTGCTGCCGAAGATGACGCGCTCGCCCAGCGACTGTCCGCCGCCGGTGCGGGCGAAGGTGTAGTCGATCTCAAGCCAGCCCTCCCCGGTCCGCCGGCCCAGGAAACGCGGGCGGATTTGGCCCATCTGCGCCCGGTGCAGGAACTGGTGGTTCATGTCCATCAGGTTCTCATGCATGAACGTATAGTGGCAGCCGATGGGCTTGCCGAAGCGCCGGGTCTTGTAGGCGGGGTCGGCGACAGAGCCGAGCGCCGGCAGCGGGCGCGCCTCGGCCAACGCCGCATCGCCAGGAAAGACGAAGATCAAGCCCTCGGACTCGCGGCAGGGATAGGCGCGCACGCCGTTCGGCAGCCGGCCCTTGCCGAGATAGGGCACCTCGACGCAGCTCCCGGTCCGGTCATAGGTCCAGCCGTGGTAGCAGCAGCGGATTGCATCGCCGTCCACCACGCCCTTGTGCAGCGGCACCTGCCGATGGGCGCAGCGGTCCTCCAGCGCGAACACGCCGCCGTCCCTGCCCCGCACCAGCACGATCGGATCGCCGGCGAAGCGGGCGCCGAGTGCCTTGCCCGGCTTCACCTCGTGCGACCACGCCAGTGGATACCAATGGTCCGGATGGGCGCCGACCCGGCGCAGGTCGGCGTAGGCCAGGCTCTTGGGGCCGTCGAGCATCGCAGTCTCCTTGTCTGCGGACCGTCTGGCGGCGCGCAGTTACGTCAATGCCGGTCGAACTGGGCAACTCGAACTGGTCCGATCCGCGATTCGCTCCATATCATGTAAATGCTCGACGCTCCGCACGCTACCGCAACCACCACCGCGATCCTGCCCCGGCCGCCGATGCCGACGCGGGTGCGCACGCAGGTCGAGTCGTTCTTCGTCCTGCGACGCAATCCGCTGGAGCTGTGGGGCCTGCCCGCCTATGAGCAGGACATCCTTGGCGGCCGCTTCCTCGGCCGCGAACAGCTTATGCTGAACGCCCCCGACGCGATCCGCCACGTGCTGGTGGCGAACCATGAGAACTATGGCCGCAACGTCGGCGCGAAGCGCGTGCTGCAGCCGCTGCTGGGCCGCGGCCTGTTTCTGGCCGAGGGCGCGGCGTGGCGGCACCAGCGCCGCACCATTGCCCCCGCCATGGCGCCGCGCAGCATGCCGGTACTGTCCCGCCACGTCGTCACGGCCGCCCGCCATACCGAGGCGGCGCTCGACGGCCTGACGGGCCAGCCCATCGTGCTGATGACGCATCTGCAGCATCTGGCGCTGCATATCGCGGGGCAGTCGATGTTCTCGCTCGAGATGGCCGGGTTCGGGACCGAGCTGCGGGCGCGCCTGATGGATTACGCCCGGCGCTTCGCCCAGCCCGGCGCGCTCGACCTGCTGCTGCCGATCGACGTTCCCTCCCCGCTCGATCTCAGGCGCGGGGCGTTCCGGGCGGAATGGCTGCGCTTCGTCGACCGGCTGATCGACGCGCGGGCGGCGCAAGCTCCGGCCGAGGGCGGGCCGCGCGACCTGCTGGATATGCTGTCCGCCGCACGCGACCCGGATACCGGCGCGATGTTCGGCCGGGCGCAGTTGCGGGACGAGGTCGCGACGATGATCCTGGCCGGGCACGAGACCACCGCCGTGACGCTGTTTTGGGCCTGCTACATTGCCGCCCGCCTGCCCGACCAGCAGGACCGGCTCGCCGCCGAGGCTGCCGGCGCCGACCTGTCGGAGGACGGCGCCGCCGACGCGCTGCGATCACTGCCCGCCGTACGTGCTCATGTGGACGAGGCTTTGCGGCTCTATCCGCCGGCGTTCCTGATTGTGCGCGAAGCGCTGGGGCCGGACGTCATCGCCGGCCATAAGGTGGCCGCCGGCACGGTGGTCAGCGTCTCGCCCTGGGTGCTGCACCGGCACCGGAAGCTATGGGAGGACCCGGACCGGTTCGACGCCGATCGGTTCATGCCCGGCGCGCCGCCGCCTAGCCGGTACAGCTACATGCCATTCGGAGCGGGCCCGCGCATCTGCGTGGGCGCACAGTTCGCGCTCACCGAGGCGGTGCTGGTGCTGGCGCGGCTGCTGCGGACATTCCGCATCCAGTTCGCCGGGCGCGGCGCGGTGATGCCGCGCGGCTTCGTTACGACACAACCGGACCGGCCCGTCCATTTCGTACTGGAACGCCGGACATAAGCGACGCCGGCAGCGGCGGCGAACCCAGCGGCGGCACCAGCTTGCCAGGGTCGAGCTGGGTCGAAAGCTCGGAAAGACGGCGAGCGGCGGCGATGATGCGCTCCAGCGCCAGGTTGAAGTTCGACACGACAGTATCTGTGTTTTCCAGGATTTCGTGCAGCAGGCCGTGGAACTCGGCCTGGATCTCGGGCGACATGTGCGCCCGGCCGAACGTCACCTCGCCGATCCAGTCCGGCAGCCCCTTGGTGATGTCGAGCTGATTGCCGAGATGGTGCCGCAGCGTGCCGTCGGGCCCGAACACCGGGGAAACGAACAGCAGGTTCCAGAACGCCGTGCCGTCCTTGCGATAGTTCACGATCCACTCGATGCAGCCCTCGCCGGCGCGGACGCAGCGGCCGATGCGGGCGCGGGTGGCTTGGTCGGTGCCGGCGCCCTGCAGCAGGCGGCAGTTGCGGCCGACGAGCTCGACGCGGGAGTAGCCGGACAATGCCTCGAACGCGGTGTTCACGGCGATCATGGGCGTGTCGGGCTGCCGCACGTCGGTGAGCACCAGCGGCTCCGTGCTATGGGCGATGGCCGCCAGCAGGGCCGCCGTCATCCTGTCCTGCTCAGCCATATGTTCCACCCGCGATCCAGCCGTTGGCATCCCTGTCATCCTAGAGCAGCGGCGAGGGTGACGCCATTCATCCGTGGCGGCGGCTCCAAACCTCAGCCGCGCGCGCGTCGACGTCGGCCGCCGGCTCGCCGAGCGCCATCAAGCCAAGCGCCACCGTGGCGATGGCGGTGGCGGCGCCAGGCCCATCGTCGCCAGCCCAGACCTGCGCCAAGTCAGCGCTGGTTTCGGCGACGGCTGGCAGCGGCGGCAGGACAACCTCGCCATTGCCGCCGGCCCGGTCGAACCAATGCGCGGCCACCGCTTTGGCCGGGGTGCGCTCGGCCTCGCCGCCGCCGCCCTTGACGACCACCAGGCGCTGGCGGCCCAGCCGCTCGGCGGTTGCGAGGTGCAGCGCGATGTAGGCGGGATGGAACACGCCGTCCACGCTGGCTCGGGCGTCGAACGGGTTCAGCATCCGGGCCGCGGTATTGAGCGGGGAGCGCAGCCCGAGCACGCGCCGCAGCCCCACCAGCGCATCGAGCGCCGGGCTGAGCGCCTGGAGCGGCAAATACGCGAACCCGGTCCGGTCGAGCTGCGCCGCCGCGTCGGCACGATCCGTGCCCGGGCGCAATCCGAGCGCCTCGAGTCCCCGCGCCACCGTCATCGCGCGGGAGAACTCGTTCGTACCGTGCATCAGCACCCGGTGCCCGGCGCGCGCCAGCGCCAGCGCAGCCAGCAGGAACCAAGGCGCGCCCCGCGTCCGCCCGGCGCCGTAAGACGGCCAGTCGAGGTCCACCGGCGCCGCGCCGGCCGGCAGCCCAGCGCCCATGTGCGCGCGGGCGGCGTCGACCAGCCCGGCCATTTCGACCGCATCCTCGCCGCGGTAGCGCAGCAGCATCAGGAATGCCCCGACCTGATGCGGGTCGGCCTCGTTGCGGAGCACCATCAACAGCGCGTCATGCGCCTCGTCACGCGTCAGGGCGCGGGACCGGCCGGGACCGCGGCCCAGGGTGCGGACGTAGGCGGCGAAGCGGTGTTCCTCGAACGTCGCCGCCGGGTCAGGCTGCAAGGATTTCTTCGATGCGCGCGTGGTCCGCCATGGCGACGACGGCGCCGATCAGCACCAGCGTCGGCCCGGCCAGCCCGGCAGCGGCGACCGCATCGGCGATGCCGGCGAGGGTGCCGAGGGTGCGGCGCTCATTGGCGAGGGTCGCGTTCTCCACCGCGATGGCCGGCGTTCCCGGCGCCATGCCGGCCGCCAGCAGCCGTGACGCCAGCAACGGCAAGGTGCGGACGCCCATATAAACCGCGAGCGTGCCGCCAGCGCGCGCCAGTGCCGTCCAGTCATGCTCGGGCAGCCGGTCGTCGCTGCCGTGCGCGGTGATCAGATGCAGGCTGCGCGATGCGCCGCGATGGGTGAGCGGGATGCCGAGGCGCGCGGCGGCGGCGAGCGCCGCGGTGATGCCGGGCACGACGTCGGTGGGAACGCCGGCGGCGCGCAGGCTTTCGAGCTCCTCGCCGCCGCGGCCGAACACGAAGGGATCGCCGCCCTTGAGCCTGACGACGTGGCGGCCAGCCTGGGCGTTGCGGATGATCAGCGCGTTGATGGCCGACTGCGCCATGGCGTGGCGGCCACAGCGCTTGCCGACGTCGATGCGCCGTGCACCCGGCCTGATCAGCGCGAGCACGTCGGGGCCGACGAGCTTGTCATAAAGCACGACGTCGGCGTCCCGGATGGCGTCAACCGCGCGCACGGTCAGCAGGTCGGCGGCACCCGGCCCAGCGCCCACCAGGCTGGCACGGCCCGCACGGCGCGATGCGGCCGGCAACGCGCCGACCATGATGCCGCGCGCCTCCGCAGCGGCTTGGGCCGGGCCAGGCGCGGTCACGCACAGGCGCACGCCGTCAAGATCCGCAGGCACGAACCCGCGGCGGTCGAGCCGGAGCTTACCCTCGGCCGCCATGGCCAGCGTTGCCGCGTTGGGCTCGGCATCCACGAGATGCAGCAGCGCCCCCTGCCCGACAAGGAAATCGACCGCCGCCGCGTTGCCGCCCACCATCAGCACGCTCAGCCCGGTCAGGCCGAGCGTGAAGGGCGCCGGGTCATGCGACGTGTTCATGGACATCAATCCGAACTCTCCTCAGCTTAGGCACGCAACGCTGGCCCGCCCTGGGAAACACCGCTGACTGCAGCGTTGTCAAGCCAACGGCTGCGGCGATGCCGCCCCGGACGCCAGATGGGTATCCCGACACGATTTCGCCAGGAACCAGCAAAAATCATGCCGGATGCCCGATGGCTGGACATCGGTTGTGCCGGGGCGATACAGCAGGCGGCATGATCGTACGCCGCCTGGGACCGCTGCTGGCGGCTTTGTGGATCGCGGGCTGCAGCGTCGCCAACTTCGACCTGCCGGGCGCTGCCGGCGACGAGGCGGCCTATGCCGCTCAGCATCCCTACTATGCCGAGTTCTGCGCGCTGTCGCAGATCAAGAAGAAGCCGGGCTATGGCGCCGATATCCGCGGCGAGATCGGCGGGCATGCCGTGTTCTACCTGAATGGCGCCTGCCGTGTCGCCGGGCTCGGCTATCCGGTGCTGGACGTGTGCGACGGGGCGGATGGGCGGCCGCCGGACGGCGTGGGCCTGAGCATGAACGCGCATTTCGTGAACGCGAAGTGGGTGGCGACGCCGGGGCGCGAGTTCTTCTTCCATGGCGGGCTCGCACCTAGCGACCCACTGACCCGCGACGGCTATGTCCGCGTGCAGCGGCAGGCCAAGCGGCTCGGCATCTATGAGGGGATCGCCTTCCACCCGGAGGCGTTCGCCGTCATGCCGCCGGGCTGGCCAGGCTGGGAGCGAGAGGAGGATGCAAAGTACGAGGTCTCGGTCGCGACCGACTACGCCATCAGCCTCGGCCGCGGGCGGTATTGCGCGCGGGTGCCGGTGAGCCGGGCGCAGATGGCTGCGATGGTGGCGTTCCTGAACGACCAGAACGCGCCGTATCGCAGCGGCGCGAAGGTGTTCGAATGGAGCGTTTTCACCGATAACTGCATCCATTTGGCGCATAATGCGCTGGCGGCTGCGGGTTTATGGGAGCCGTGGCGGATCAACCGCCCGCTGCTCGTCTCGGTATTCGACTTTCCGGTGCCGAAGAACGAGTTCGTGAACCTGATGCGGCGCGCCAACGACCTGGGCCTGATGGACCTCGCTTCGGCGTATCGGGACCCGGCTGCCCGCCGCTCGCTGCTGGCCTATGGGCGCCTGCCCGCGCAACCGGGCGCCCTGGCCGAGGCGCGCGGGCCGCAGCGGCCGAACGAGGTGTATGAGACCGAGCTCAAGCTCATCTTCTACGACGACCCGCTGCTCGGCCCGTATCAGGGCCGGTTCGATACCATCTTCGCCGACCCGAGCGAGCTTGACCTGCGCCGGAATGCAGAGCGGTTCGCTGCCGCATACCGTGCGGCCGAGGCGGCGCGGCGGCCCCTCGCTTGGTGGCAGGCGCGGTCGCCCTATGCGGAGGACCCAATGTTTCCCGCGTTCTATGACGAGTTCTATCGAATGGTTGGACAGGAGCACATGCGGCTAGAGGGCGTCGGCCGATCGATCCTCGGCATCAACTAGCACCATTTTATCGGCTATGTGCCCGCCCGGCGGCGCTGGCCCGTATGCCCCCACCATCGCCAGCAGCGTCGTATGCGGCTCGTTGCGAAATCGCCAGCAACGGACGCCGTATTCCGCCAGCGCCATCAACACGGCCGAGGGCAGGTTCAGCAACGTCACAAAGATGCGCCACGTTTCCGGTGCAAGGGCCAGCAGCACCGCCGACGCCACGATCTGGCCGGAGAAGAACAGGCACCAAGCCATGGTGACCGCCCGCGTGTAGCCCTCCATGCCCGAATGAAAAGCTGGGTTGAGCCGCTGTGCCAACCGCGTGACCAGCGGCGTGCGCCCGGACGAAAGGCTGGCTCCGAATACAACAAGCAGTCCAGCATAGAGCATGGCGTGCGACACGCCGGCTGCCGCCAACAGCCCATCCGCCGGCGAGCGCCACGCGCCGATCGCCAATGCCAGCAGCAGCGCCGCAGGCGCCAGCATACAAAGAACGCGCGACCACCCCGGCTGCAGGAGGCCGCGCAGCACGACGCCCGCTGCCATCGCCTGCAATGCCGCGAGCGGCAGCGCCGCCGCCATGCCCCAACCTGTCGCCAACGCCGCATGGCTCGCGAACGGCGACACGACCGCTGCCGCGAGCACCGCCGTTCGCCCTGCCCTCACAGCGCGCTGCAGCACGAATATCCTTTCCTGTCCGGCTTCCGCCTTATAGACGACCCTAGGGCCAATGGCTTTGCAATGCGCAGCCGAAACTGTAATGATAAAACAAGGAGTGAACGTGATCGACCTGCAGCATCCCACGTCGCAAGATCTCGGCCTGCAATCGGGCTCCGAGCGGGCCGTTGCGGAATTGATCGTGAGCGCGTTGCAGCTCGAGGTTCCGGCCGGCTCGATCGAGCCGGAGATGCGGCTGTTTGGGGAGGGCCTGGGTCTCGACTCGATCGACGCGCTGGAATTGGCGTTGGCCATCACCCGCGCCTATGGCTTCGAGCTGCGGTCGGACGACGAGCGCAACCAGCAGATCTTCGCCTCGCTGCGCAGCCTGGCGGGCCATATCGAGGCGCACCGGACCCGGTGAGCATGGCGCCAGAGCTGCCCGTGCCAGAGCTGCCCGTGCCAGAGCTGCCCGTGCCAGATCTGCGCGCATTGGAGCCGCTCGTTGCCCGGACGCCGGGTGCGACCCTGTTCTACCGGCAGCAGCAGCCGGTGACCGCCGCCGCGTTCCTGCAGGACGCAACCGTGCTGGCCGACGCGCTGCCAGACGCCGCGTACATGGTCAACCTGTGCCGCGATCGTTATGCCTTTGCCGTCGCTTTTGCCGCGGCGCTGCTCCGGCGGCAGGTCTGCCTGCTGACTGGCGACCAGTCGCGGGCCGGTCTCTCGGCGCTAGCGGAATGCTTCCCCGGCGCGTTTGCGGCCATGGACGAACCTCGCTGCCTGTCGCTGCCTATGTGCCTCGTGCGCCCGGCCGGCTTGCAGCCCGCCGTCTGTCCGCCGGTTCCGCTCGTTCCCGCAAATCAGCTCGCCGCGATCGTGTTCACCTCCGGCAGCACCGGCGCGCCCGTTCCGCACGCCAAGCTTTGGGGTGCGCTGGTGGCCCGCAGCCGCGCCGCAGCCGCCCAGTTCGCACTGGCCGAGGCCGCCCCCGCCGCGATCATCGGCACCGTCCCCCCGCAGCACATGTATGGCTTCGAGCTCACGCTGCTGCTGCCGCTGCACGCCCCCGCGGCGAGCTGGTGCGGCCCGGCCTTCTTTCCCGGCGACGTGCACACCGCCCTCGCCGCCGTTCCAGCCCCGCGCATCCTGGTCACCACGCCGCTGCAAATCCGCGCCTACCTGCACGCCGGCACCGGGTTGCCGCCGATCCAGGCCGCCATTTCGGCGACGGCGCCGCTGGACCCGGGCCTCGCCGCCGAGGCGGAGGCGCGCTGGCGGGCGCCGATGCTCGAAATCTTCGGCGCGACCGAGGTAGGCTCCATCGCCAGCCGCCGAACCCTGGATGGCGACGCCTGGACGGCCTATCCCGGCGTCGTGGTGCAGCAGGACGAAGGCATGACGCAGGTTTCCGCGCCATGGGCCGGCCCGGTCGAGCTCGCCGACCAGATCGAGCCGCTGGATACAGGGCGCTTCCGGCTGCTGGGCCGCCGGTCCGACGTCGTGAAGCTCGGCGGCCATCGCGCGTCGCTATCGGGGCTGAACCGCATCTTGACGGAGCTGGAGGGCGTCGCGGACGGCGCGTTCCTGGTGCCGGACGACCTCGATCAGCGCCCGACCGCCCGGCTGATGGCGGTCGTGGTGGCGCCGCGCCGCAGCGCAAGCAGCATCCTGGCGGAGCTGCGCGGCCGGGTCGATCCGCTGTTCCTGCCGCGCCGGGTGATCTGCGTCGACGCGTTGCCGCGGAACGAGCTCGGCAAGCTGCCGCGGCAGGCGCTGCTGGCGCTGCTGGCACGGCTCGACGCGCCTGCGTGATGCAGCCGGCCCAGTACAGTACGTGAGCATGCAATACGTGGGCGAATTCTGCATCGACGCCGGCCACCCTAGCCTGCCAGGCCATTTTCCCGGCCGTCCGGTCGTGCCGGGGGTCGTGCTGCTCGACGCTGCCTTCACGCTGATCCTCGCGCAGCAGCCCGGCCGCGTCGTGGTCGGCGTGCCGGCGGTCAAGTTCACCCATCCGGTGCGGCCGGGAGAGTGTGTGTCGGTCTCATGCGACCATGGCGCCGAACGCGTCGTGTTCGCCTGCGCCGTTGAGGGCCGGGATGTCCTGCGCGGCGTCCTGGCGCTCGGCGAACCGCGATGACCGCAGCCTGGGCGGCGCAACCGGAACGCGGCAGCCGCGCCCTGCTGCGCACGGCGCTATGGTGCGCGCTGCGTGCGGGATGGCCGCTGGGCCGCCTGCTGCTGCTGCCGATCACGGCGTGGTTCCTGGCCACGTCCGGCGGTGCCAGGGCGGCGTCGCGCGGCTATCTTAACGCCGTGCTCGGCCGGCCCGCCCGGCTGCGGGACATAACCCGGCATTTCCACACCTTCGCCTGCGCCGTGCTGGACCGCGTGTTCCTCGCGTCCGGCCGCCTCCATGGCTTCAGCATCGGCACCGAGGGGCTGGAGCACGTGACCGCGATCCTCGCCAGCGGCCGCGGCTGCATCCTGCTCGGCGCGCATCTCGGCAGCTTCGAGGTGCTGCGGTCGGTCGCGCAGGCCTGCCCCGTCCCAGTCTGGGCGCTGATGTTCCGGCGCAATGGCGGGGCGCTCACGGCGCTATTGGACCGCCTTGCCCCGGACCTGCGCGACAGCATCCTGGAGATCGGCGATACCGCCAGCATGATTCGCGCCCATGAATGCGTGGAGCGCGGCGAGATCGTCGGCATCCTGGCCGACCGATCGCCCACCGGGCATCGTGAGGTTCTGGCGCCGTTCCTCGGCAGCCCGGCCGCCTTCCCATCGGGGCCGTTCATCCTGGCCTCGACGCTCGCCGCTCCGGTCGTGCTGTTCCATGCGGTGCGGACGGGTTCCCGACGCTATGCCGTGCGGTTCGAACCGTTCGCCGACCGCGTCGTGCTGCGCCGGGCCAGCCGGACGGCGGACCTCGACGGCTACGTGGCCCGCTATGCTGCGGCGCTCGAACTTGCGTGCCGGGCGCATCCGTTCAATTGGTTCAACTTCTACCCGTTCTGGGAACCCGTGGATGGTGAGACGCCGATGCGTGCTGGGTCTGCTGCCGCTGCTCGCGCCGCAACTGGTAATGGGGCGCTGGGCCGCAGCGGTCGAAGCGCTTGATCTCATGGCGCTGATGGCCGGGCTGGCCGCTGTGCCGGAGCGCCGTGCCACGTTTCAGGAAACCCGGCGCTTCGCGGCACTCGACCAGCCGCTGATCAGCACCGGCCACCTGCTCTATCGCCGCCCCGGCTACCTGGAGAAGACCACCGATTGGCCACAGCCCGAGACACTTACAGTTGACGGCGCACGGCTGGTGCTGACCGCGGGCAACGAGCCGCCGCGTGTGCTGGACCTTGGCGGCCAACCGCAGCTGCGTACGCTCGTGGACGCGATCCGTGGCCCGCTGGCCGGTGACCTCGCGGCGCTGCGCCGGGCATTCACCGTGACGGCGTCCGGCGCCACGGACGGCTGGACCCTGGAACTCGTGCCGCTGGACTCCCGCGCCGCCCGGCTGCTGCGCCGCGCCCAGATTTCCGGCAGCGCGTCGGACGTTCACGACGTCCTGCTGGTGCAGGCCAATGGCGACGAGCAGCAGATGACGATCAGGCCCCTCCCCTGACCCCGTTTGGAGCCATGCTTCGCAGGGTGCGCGCGCTCCCAGTGCTCGGCGCGCTGCTGGCGGCCGGATTGGCGCTGCTCGCGGCGTTGAGCGCCATCACCATTCGAACCGACATGGTGGATTTCCTGCCGCAGGGCGGGACCGAAGCCGCGCGGCTCGTGATGCAGGAGGCACGAGCCGGGTCCGCTACGGGGCTGATCCTAATTGGGATCGAGGGCGCCCCTGCCGCGGAGCTGGCCCGGGTCAGCGTCGCCTTGGCTGCGAGCCTGCATGCGTCCGGCCTGTTCAGCGTGGTCGCAGGCGGCCAGGCGGCGATGTCGGACACCGACCAAGCCGACCTGTTCGCGCGTCGTTACCTGCTGGCGCCCGCCGATTTCAGCGTGCCGGCGCTGCACGAAGCGCTGGAAGCACTGCTGCGCCAGCTCAGGTCCTCAACAGCCCCCCTCGCAGTGCAGTTCGGCCTGGCTGATCCGCCCGGTGCTTTCCTGGCGCTCATCCGTACCTGGGTTGGCAGCAGCCAAATGCGGACCATTGACGGTGCCTGGTTCGCTCCGGCTACGAACGGCCATATGGACCGGGCGCTGCTGCTGGCGCGCACGCGGGCCGGCGGCATGGACGTGCCGGCACAGGAGGCTGCGACCGCCGCGATCGAGACGGCGTTCCAGGCTGCCGAGCCCGGCCCGGCCCGGCTGCTGATCGCTGGCCCCGCCGTGTTCGCGCGCGACGCGGCACGGGCCATCAAGGGCGACGTCCACCGCATCGCCGTCGTGTCCACGGCGCTCGTCGTGCTGCTGCTGTGGTGGCGGTTCCGCTCCCCGCTGGTGATCGCGGCCATCGCTGCGCCAGTCGTGTTCAGCGTCGCCGTCGCCGCCGTTACGGTGCAGGCCGTCTACGGCGCGGTGCATGGCGTGGCGCTGGGATTCGGCGCCACCATGCTGGGCGTCTCCGTCGACTACCCGGTCCTGATGATCGGCCACCGCAAGCGTGGCGAGCCGGCCACCGCGACCCGTGCCCGCATCGGGCCGGCGTTCATCCTGGCGGTGGTGACGGCGACGCTCGGGCTCGCGGCCATGGTGCTGTCCGGGTTCCCGGGCCTGGCGCAGCTCGGCGTGTTCGCCGCGGTTGGGCTGGCGACGGCGGCGGCGGCGACGTGGTGGCTGCTGCCCCGGCTGGTGGTGGCGGCCAATCTCGCGCCCGTCGCCACGTGGAACCCGGCATGGCTGCTGCGGGTCGAGCGGCTGCGGCGCGGCCGCTTGCTGGGATTGCTGCCCGTCGTCCTCGCCGGCGGATGGCTGCTGGCCATCGGCGGCCCGTTATGGGAAGGCGACCTCGCCAACCTAAGCCCGGTGCCCGCGGCGTCCCGCGCGCTCGACGCCGAGCTGCGCGCAGCGCTCGGCGCTCCCGATGTCGGCCAAATCCTCATCCTGCGCGGCGTCGACCCGGAAGCGGTGCTGACGGCGCAGGAGGCGCTCGTGCCGCTGCTCGACCGACTGCGGGATGAGGGCGCGATCGCCGGGGCCGAGTTCGCCGCCCGCCTGCTGCCCAGCGCGGCGACGCAATCGGCCCGCATCGCCGCCCTGCCGGACCCGGCCACGCTGGCAGCCCGGCTCGAGCAAGCGCGTGACGGCCTGCCTTTCCGTCCCGCCGCGTTCCAACCGTTCCTCGACACCGTCGCGGTGTCCCGCACCATGGCGCCGCTGCGGCCCGGAGACCTCGCTGGGAGCGCTGCTCCGCAGCTCGCTGGGAGCCCCATCGCCGCGCGGCTCGACCCGCTGCTGTTCCAACGGGACGGCGCATGGCAGGGGCCGGTCGTGCTGCAAGGCGTGCACGACCCCGCACTCCTTGCTACAGCCTTCAAGGGACAGGACGCCATTTACGTCGACATGCGGGCGGAACTGGGCGGCATCCTGTCCGGCTACACCGCCCGCGCCTGGCGTTGGCTGGGCTGGAGCGCGTTGGCCGTCCTTGCCGTGCTCGCGGTCGGCTTGCGCGACTGGATACGCGTGGCCCGGGTGCTCGGCTCGGTCGGGGCGGCACTGCTGGTGACGGTGGCCGGGCTGACCGCAATGGGCATCCGGCTTTCGTTGATCCATCTGGTGGCGCTGCAACTGGTGGCCGGCGTCGGCCTCGACTACGCGCTGTTCTTCGCCCGTCGACAGCTCGACGCCGAGGAGCGTGCCCGGACGCTGCGGACCTTGGTGACCTGCAACGGCATGACCCTGCTGACATTCGGCCTGCTGGCGGCTTGCCAGACGCCGCTGCTGCGCGACATTGGGGTCACGGTTGCGGCAGGAGCGCTGGCGGCGATGGCATTCTCGTTCCTGTTCGCGGGCACGCTGGGAGCGCAGCGAAATCGCACTTGCGATTTGCGCGAGCTCAGCGAAACGGAGACGTTTGCGCGCCGCAGCCAGTCACCCTCCGAGGACCTTTCTTCATGACGCAGCCCTTGGTCCTGACCGCCAGCACCGCTGTCAGCGCCGGTGGGCGCGGCGTGGCCGCCCATCGCGACGCACTGCTCAGCCGGACCAGCGGCCTCGTTCCCAACGACTTCGACCCGGCCATCGGCGGCTGGATCGGCCGCGTCCAAGGTGTCGAGGAACATGCCCTGCCCCCTGCCATGGCCGGGTACGACTGCCGCAACAACCGGCTGGCCGACATGGCGCTGCGCACTGACAGCTTCGCCGACGCCGTTGCGGAGGCCTGCGCCGAGTACGGCCCAGACCGCGTCGCCGTCGTACTCGGCACCAGCACCAGCGGCGTCACCGCGGCCGAAGACGCCTATCACCGACGCGACGGCGACGGGACGCTGCCGACCGGGTTCGACTACGACCACACGCAGGACCTGTTCTCGCTCGGCGCCTACGTCCGCACGGCGCTCGGGCTGCGCGGCCCGGCGCTGGTCGTGTCGACCGCCTGCGCTTCCAGCGCGCGCTGCTTCATGGATGCAGCGCAGCTCATCGACGCCGGCGTGTGCGACGCGGCCGTCGTGGGCGGCGCGGACAGCCTGTGCCGCATGACCCTGCACGGCTTCGCAGCGCTGGAACTGCTGTCCCCCGTCCCTTGCCGCCCCTGCGGTGCGGTTCGCACCGGCATCTCGATCGGCGAGGCGGCGGGATTTGCCCTTCTTGAGCGTGCTAGCGCCCGTCGGCGGGATGGCAGCACGGTGCCTCGGCTAGCGCTGCTCGGCGCCGGCGCCAGCAGCGACGGCTATCACATGTCGAACCCGCATCCGGAGGGCGTCGGCGCAATTGCCGCGATGCGCCAGGCGCTGCACCGCTCCGGACGGTCGCCGCAGGACATCGATTGGATCAACCTGCACGGCACCGGCACGAGGGCAAACGACGCGATGGAGGACATCGCGGTCGCAACCCTGTTCGGCGACGCCGTGCCCTGCAGCTCCACCAAGGCCTGGACCGGCCATACCCTGGGCGCCTGCGGGATCGTCGAGGCGGTGATCGCCGGGCAGTGCATGGCCGGCGGCTTCGTGGCGGGCTGCCTCGGCATCGACGCGCCCGATCCGGCGTTCCGCGCCCAAGTGGCGGTCGAAACCCTGCATCGCCCGGTGCGGACCGTGGTCAGCAATTCCTTCGGCTTCGGCGGCATCAACTGCAGCCTGGTGCTCGGCATGCTGCATTGAGCAAACTAGAGGCCTGCATCATCGGCGTGTCCGTGTGGGGTCCGGGATTGGAAGGATGGGCGGTAAGCCAGCCCATCCTGGCGGGAATGGTGCCCTATGAGCCACGCCCATCGCCGCCGCCAGCGCCCGCAATCCTGGCCTCCACCGAGCGGCGCCGCACCGGCCCTGTGGTGCGGCTGGCGCTCGCCGTCGCGCACGAGGCTGCGCTGTCGTCGGGCCTGCGGCCCGGCAGCCTGCGCAGCGTATTCGGCAGCAGCAACGGCGACGGCGTGGTGGTCGGCGGCATCCTGGACGCGCTGGCGACGGCGCGCGACGGCGAGCGGGTAGTGTCGCCGACCGCGTTCCACAACTCGGTGCACAACGCCGCCGCCGGCTATTGGTCGATCGCGACCGCGGGCCAGCAGCCGGCGACCTGCCTTGGCTGCCGCGACTGGACCTGGGCGGCGGCGCTGCTGAAGGCGATGGCGGACGTGGCGGCCGATGGCGAACCGGTGCTGCTGTGCTGCTACGACCATCCGCTGCCGGCGCCGCTCGCGGCACTGCGTCCCACTACGGCCGCCTTCGGCGTCGGGCTGGTGCTGGCGCCCTCAACGGTGGAAAGGGGACTCGCGACAATAAGCGTACGCTATGACGCCAAGCCGCCAGCGCCGAACGCGGGCGTCCCGCGCAACCCGGCGCTGCACGCTCTTGCTGCTGGCAACGCCGCCGCCCAATCCCTGCGGTTGCTGGAGACGCTGGCGCTCGGCATCGCGGACGAGCACGCCGTCAGCTATCTCGACGGACGGCTCAATGTCTCGGTGCGACCGTGACCGGAATCGCCGCCCTGATCCCGCACGCGGGCGCCATGGTGCTGCTCGGCCGGATCGAGGCCTGGGACACGGACAGCATCCTGTGCCGGGCGGTTTCGCACCTGGACGCCGGCAATCCGCTGCGGCGGGACGGCCGGCTGGCGGCGTGCTGCGGGCTGGAATATGCGCTGCAGGCCGCGGCGCTGCATGGCGCGCTGACCGCGGGCGGGGTGGCGCAGCGGGCTGGTTACGTCGCGGCGCTGCGCGCGGTGTCGCTGCACGTCGACCGGCTCGATATGGCCGGGTTCGGCGAGCTGCGCGTAGCGGCCCGGCTGGAACGGCTGGAGGGTGCGGGCATCATCTACCTGCTCGATGTCCGGGCTGCCGACGGCGCGCCGCTGCTTTCGGGGCGTGCCATCATCGCATTGCCCGCATGAGGCGCGCCCTGGTCACCGGCGGCGCCAGCCCGCTTGGCGCCGCAATCTGCCGCGCCCTGGCGGCAGAGGGGCTGCATGTCGTCATCCACGCCCACGCCGGAATGGCCCGTGCCGAAAGCCTGGCCGCCGAGATCGCCGGCAGCGGCGGCTCGGTCGAGGCGCTGTGCTGCGACCTCACGGACTTCGGCGCTACCGAAGCAGCCATGCTGGGCCTGGTGGCGGAGGGCGTGCCGCAGGTGGTGGTGCACAACGCCGGCACCCACGCCGACGTGCCGATGGCGGGCATGGACGCCGTGCAGTGGAACAGCGTGATCGACGTGTCGCTCGGCGGCTTCTACAGCGCAGTCCGTCCATTATTGCTGCCGATGATAGCCACGCGCTGGGGCCGGATCGTCGCGATTTCGTCGGTTTCGGCCATCATGGGCAACCGCGGGCAGGTCAACTACGCCGCCGCCAAGGCCGGGCTGGTCGGGGCGGCGCGGTCGCTGTCGCGCGAGGTCGCGAGCCGCGGCATCACGGTGAACGCGGTCGCGCCCGGCATCATTGCCTCGCCAGCGGTGGACGCCGCCATGAACGCTGCGCGCATCGCAGACATCGTGCCGATGAAACGCGCCGGACGGCCCGAGGAGGTGGCGGACCTCGTCACCTTCCTGGCGTCCGACCGCGCCGGTTACATCACCGGCCAATGCGTCTCGATCAATGGTGGAATGGCTTGACCCGCCGGGTCCAACCACGACAGTTTAGCGTAATGGAATGCAGCATGACCCAACCTGCGCAGGACTGCGATGTCCTGATCATCGGCGGCGGCCCGGCCGGCTCGACCGCCGCGGCGCTGCTGGCGGAACGCGGGCGGGACGTCGTGCTGCTGGAAAAGGCGGCGCATCCGCGGTTCCACATTGGCGAGTCGCTGCTGCCGCGCAACACCGCCCTGCTCGACCGGCTCGGCCTCCGGGACCAGGTCGCGGCCATCGGCGTCCATAAGCCCGGCGCCGAGTTCGTTTCCGACGCCACTGGGCAAAGCGTGCATTTCTCCTTCGCGCTCGGCCTCGACAAGCAATATACCTCAAGCTGGCAGGTGCGCCGGGCCGAGTTCGACGAGCTGCTGTTCCGCACCGCCCAGGACCGCGGCGCACGTACCGAGGAGGGCACGCGGGTCACCGAGATGCAGTTCGCTCCGCCGGCCGGGCGGGCGCAGGTGACTGCGGCTGGGCCGGACGGCGAAGTTCGCCGCTACGCGCCGCGTTTCGTGCTCGACGCCTCGGGCCGCGACACCTTCCTGGCCAGCAAGCTGCGCACCAAGCAATCCAACAAGAACAACACGACGGCCGCGCTTTACGCGCATTTCCGCAACGTCGAGCGGCGGACCGGGGAGCTGGAGGGTTATATCACCGTGCACCTCGCCGACGACGGCTGGTTCTGGATGATCCCGCTGCCGGACGACGTCATGAGCGTTGGCTTCGTTGGCGACCAGTCCGCCTTCAAGGGCCGCCGCGGCAGTCCGCACGAGCTGTTCATGGACCGCATCAGCACCAGCCCAACAGTCGCCGCTCGGATGCGTCACGCCGAGCTGCTGTCCGACGTGACCAGCACCGGCAACTACTCGTACCGGTCCACCGCCGCCTGGGGCGAGGGCTATATGCTCATCGGCGACGCGTTCGGCTTCGTCGACCCGGTGTTCTCGAGCGGCGTGCTGCTGGCGATGACCGCGGGCGACCTCGGCGCGGATGTCGCCGACGCCTGGCTCGGCAACGCCGCCGCCGGGCGTGCCAAGGCGCGGCGGGTCGAGCGTGACGTCAAGCACGCCATGCACCGCATAAGCTGGCTGATCTATCGCATCAACACGCCGGCGCTGCGCCACCTGTTCATGGGGCCGAAGAACGTGCTGCGCATGCGGGACGGGCTGGTCAGCCTGCTGGCCGGCAACCTGCGGGGAAGCTGGGGCAGCGTCATACCGGTGCTGGCGTTCAAGTCGGTGTTCTACGCTATGTCGCTCGCGATGCGGCTCGGGCTGCGGCCCAACCCGCCGGTGGCGCCAGCCCAGCTCGCCGCGGCGGAATAGCCGGCGCCCCATCCATCCGCGCAGGCCTTGCTGCGCCAACAGCGGCGACGCCGCATAGTTGTTTCGGTTTCCGATCACGCGTGCAATGGTCGAAACCACCATGCTAGCGTCGTCCGGCGGTCAGGCGCACAAAACGCGGACGGCCAAAGGAGGATGCGGTGTCGGACATTTCCGTAAATGCAGCTAGGACCATCACCCGGCCGACGGTGCGCCGGATCGGCTTCGACGACCTTCGAGCGGCGCTGGCCGAGGGTTGGTCGGACTTCCTCGCCATTCCCACCCAGTTGATTTTCTTGTGCATCCTTTATCCGATCATCGGGCTGGTGGCGGCGAAGGTGGCAGTCGGCAACAACCTGCTCCCGCTCGCCTTTCCCCTCGTCGCCGGCTTCGCGCTGGTCGGGCCGGTGCTGGCCATCGGGCTGTATGAGCTCAGCCGGCGGCGCGAGGCCGGCCTGCCGGTCTCATGGCGCAACGCGTTCGACGTGCTGCGCAACCCGGCCCTGTTCTCGGTCGCCATGCTCGGCGGCGTGCTGTTCCTGCTGTTTGCCGCGTGGCTCGGCGCCGCGCGGGCGATCTATACCCTGACGATCGGGGGAGATGCCCCGCTCGCGGTCGGGGATTTCATCGCCACCGTCCGGGCGTCGCCGCATTTCTGGGAACTGCTGGTGTTCGGCAACGCGGTCGGCTTCCTGTTCGCGCTCGTGGTGCTGACGGTCGCCGTCGTATCGTTCCCGTTGCTGCTGGACCGCAACGTGGACCCGATGACCGCGGTGCAGACCTCGGTCCGCGCGGTGCGGACCAATCCGGTCACGATGCTGGCTTGGGGTTTCATCGTCGGCGTCGTGCTGATGCTCGGCTGCATCCCACTGTTCGTCGGCCTTGCGGTCGCCATGCCGGTGTTGGGCCATGCGACCTGGCACCTGTATCGCCGCGTGGTGGCACCGGCGTAAAAAGAAACCTGGCCGGTAGCGGCGGACGGATTTGAACCGCCGACCAAGAGATTATGATTCTCCTGCTCTACCACTGAGCTACGCCGCCATGCCGGGCGCGGGATATGCCCCACCGCCGCCCGGGCGTCAATCAAACTCGATGAAACCGCCGCCCAGCACGCGGTCGCCATCGTAGAACACGCAGGCCTGACCCGGCGCCGCCAGCGTCGGCGTATCGAGCCGCACCACGACGTCACCATCGATGAGCATGATCGTAGCGGGATGCGGCGCTTCACGGGCGCGTAGCTTCACCGTGCAGTATAGCGGGATTTCCGGCGGATCGATCAGCCAGTTGGCCTCACGCAGGCGGATGCTGTCGCTGCCTGCCGTGCGCGGTCCCACCACGATGCGCCGCCGTCCCGCGTCCACCGCCAGCACTGCCTGGCGCTGCCCGCCATCGAACGACGCCGCGCCGAGCGCCTTGCCCTGCCCTACCGTGTAACGCGCCACCCCGGCATGGTGGCCCAGCACGCGCCCATCCCGGGTCACGATCTCACCCGCCTCCGCCGCATCCGGACGCAGCCGGGTGACCAAATCGGCGTAGGAGCCGGTCGGGACGAAGCAGATGTCCTGGCTGTCCGGCTTGACCGCCACCGCGAGGCCCAGCCGCGCGGCATGCGCCCGCACCACGTCCTTGCTGGGCATATCGCCAAGCGGAAAACGGGAGAACGCAAGCTGGTCACGGGTCGTCGCGAACAGAAACCAGCTTTGGTCACGCGCCGGGTCCACGGCGCGATGCAGCTCTGGGCCATCTGTCCCCTCGATCCGTCGGACGTAGTGCCCGGTCGCCATCGCCTCAGCGCCCAAATCACGCGCCATGCCGAGCAGGTCGGTGAACTTTACCGACATGTTGCAGCGCACGCAGGGCACCGGCGTCTGCCCGGCGGCGTAACTGTCAGCAAAATCACCGATGACCGCACTCCGAAACCGCGCCTGCGCATCGATCACATAGTGCGGGATGCCGAGCCGGTCCGCGACGTCGCGCGCATCATGGATGTCCTGGCCGGCACAGCACGCGCCACGCCGGGCTGCTGTAGCCACGCCATGGTCATAAAGCTGCAGCGTGACGCCGATGACTTCATGCCCGGCCTCTGCGAGCAATCCGGCGACCACGCTGCTGTCCACGCCGCCGGACATCGCGGCGACGATGCGCATCGAACCGGTCCTCTAACCCTGGGCGTTGCGGGTCGCGGCCGGCAGCTTGACCACCAGCCCGTCCAGCGCCGCCGTCATGACAATCTGGCAGCCGAGCCGCGAGGTGGCCTCCAAACCGAACGCCAGGTCCAGCATGTCCTCCTCGTCCTCGGTCGGCTTCGCGAGCCGCTGGAACCAGTTGCTTTCCACGATGACGTGGCACGTCGAGCACGCGAGCGAGCCCTCGCAGGCGCCCTCAATATCGACGCCGTGGCGGTGGGCGATCTCGAGCACCGACAGGCCGAGCGGCGCGTCGACCTCGCGGGGTGCGCCATTGCGTTCGATGAAAGTCATCTTGGGCATCTCAGGCCTCGGCGTTAAAAGCGGGACTCAGGACAGCGGCGGACAGCGCCTCGGCGGCGTACTCCACATCGGCGGCGGAGGTAAAGCGTCCCAACCCTAGACGCAAGGTCCGTGCCGCTGCGGCGTCCGTAAGCCCCATGGCGCGCAGCACATAGCTGGGTTCGACCTCGGCCGAGCTGCAGGCCGATCCAGTGGAAACGCACAGCTCGGGCACCGCCCGCATCAGCTCCAACGCAGCGGCCGGGAAGGTGATGTTGAGGTTGCCGGGAATGCGATGCCGCATCGACCCATTCACCTGCAGCTCCGGCACCCGGCGGCGTAGCCGGGCTAGCAGTTGGTCCCGTAGCGAGGCCAGCCGTGTTGCCTCCGTCTCCATTTCCAGACGCGCCAGGCGGCAGGCCTCGCCCAGTCCGACAATGAGCGGGGTGGGAAGCGTGCCGGATCGCAAGCCACGCTCCTGCCCGCCGCCGGAGAACAATGCCGCCAGCCGCACACGCGGGCGACGGCGGACATACAGCGCGCCGACGCCCTTCGGCCCATACAGCTTGTGTCCGCTCAGGCTGAGCAGGTCGATCCCCTGCACGTCGACCGGGATCTTGCCGACGGCCTGCGCCGCGTCGGTGTGGAACAGTGCTCCGGCCTCCCTCGTCACCGCCGCCAGCGCCGCGATGTCCTGGATCACCCCCGTCTCGTTGTTCACTGCCATGACGCTGACCAGCAGGGTCGGCTCGGCGAGCGCCTCCCGCAATACGCCGGGGGCTAATCGGCCATCCGGCTCAACCGGCAGCACGACTGGCTCGAACCCGTCCTCGGCGGTGTCCGCGACGCTCTCCAGCACGCATTTATGCTCGGTCGCGACGGTTATGACCCGGCGGCGCGGGTCGCCCATGCGTCGGGCGTGCCGGGCGGCGCCCTTGATGGCAATGTTGTTGGCCTCAGTCGCGCCGGAGGTCAGCACGATCTCCCGCGATTCGGCTCCGATTAGGGCGGCGACCTCGGCGCGCGCAGCCTCAACCGCAGCTTCGGCGTCCTGGCCCATCTGGTGCTCCGCGCTGTGCGGATTGCCGAAGCGCTCGGTGAACCAGGGCAGCATGAGGGCTAGCACCCGCGGGTCGCATGGCGTGGTGGCCTGGTTGTCGAGATAAATGGGGCGGTTCGGACGCATGATACGCGATATGGAGCTATGCCGCCCGCTTCGCCAGCCGTTCGGCCATGGCGGCGTAGGCATGCTGGAATGCCCGCACGTCATCCCAGGTTGCGTTCCAAGGCAGGCTGACGCGGATCGCCTCGCCGGCTAGCGCGCCTACCCGCATTGCATCCAGCACATGGCTACGCGCGACCTTGCCGCTGCTGCAGGCAGCGCCGGCCGACACGGCGACACCCGCCAGGTCGAATGCGATGACCTGGGTGTCCGAACGCACGCCGGGCAGCGCGATGCAGCTTGTGTTCGGCAGGCGAGCCGTTCCACCGAGCGCGACCGCACCGCATCGTATCGCGTGGGCCTCGACAGCGTCCCGCATTGCCTCGACGTCCACGCGGACCGACGTGGCCGCTGCCGCGAAACCGGCGATGGCTGGCAGCGCCGGGGTGCCGCCCCGGCGTCCGCGCTCCTGCCCGCCGCCGCGGATCAACGGCGCAATCTCCTGACCCGGCGCGAGCAATAGCGCCCCGGCTCCTTTGGACCCGCCAAGCTTATGGGACGACAGCGCCATGCTGTGCGCACCGAGCGCCGCAAAATCGGTGTCGATGCGCCCTGCCGCCTGGACAGCGTCGACATGCAGCAGCGCGCCGTGCTGCCGGCATAACGCAGCGGCGGCGGCCACCGGCTGCAGGGTCCCCGTTTCGTTGTTGGCCAGCATCAGGCAGACGAGTGCCGGCGATCCGGCCAGCATACGGGCTAGCGCGTCCAGGTCGGCCACCCCCTCGCCGTCAACCGGAAGCACCTCGGCGCCGGGTGCCGCGGCCCGCACCGCGTCGTGCTCTGTCGCGCCTATGATCACTCGCCGTTCCGCGCGCAGTCCGGCAATGGCCAAGGCATTGGCCTCGGTGCCGCCTGAGGTGAAAACCACGCCCCCGGCTTCCGCCCCAAACCGGCCGGCAATGGTCATACGGGCGTCCTCTAACGTGCGTCGGGCAGCGCGGCCGGCAGTGTGGACCGAGGCCGGATTGCCCACGAGGTCGAGCGCCGCCAGCATGGCCGCCCGCGCCTCCGGGCGCAGCGGCTCCGTCGCGTTGGCGTCGAGGTAGGCCATCACTCCGCCGCCGTGGACCGGCTCAGCGCCGACACCCGCGCCTCGAGCGCCAGCATCTCGGCCCGCAGCGCTTCGAGATTGCGGACGAGCGGATCCAGTGTTTCCTCACAGGGAGTGCCATAGGCGACGAAGACGGGCGCGGGTGCCGGCTTGCGCATCGGATCCCGCTCGACTAGCCGGGCGGGGATGCCGACGACTGTCACTCCGGAGGCGACAGGCTGCACGACGACGGCGTTGGCGCCAACCCGCGCATCATCGCCAATCAGGATGTCGCCCAGAATCTTGGCGCCAGCGCCGACGATGACGTTGTTCCCGAGCGTCGGGTGCCGCTTGCCCCGCACGCTGCTCGTGCCGCCGAGCGTGACGCCGTGATACAAATAAACGTCGTCGCCGATCTCCGCCGTTTCGCCGATGACGACGCCCATCCCGTGATCGATGATCAGGCGGCGGCCGATTCGTGCAGCGGGGTGGATCTCAATGCCGGTCAGAAACCGGCCGAGATGGGCCATCATCCGTGCTGATAAATATAAATTGCGGCGCCAAAGGCCATGCGACAGCCGGTGCCAAATAACGGCATGCAGGCCAGGATAGCAGAGCAAAACCTCGATCTGGGACCGGGCGGCGGGATCACGCTCTCGATAGGCGCCGACGGCTTCACGCAGAAACATGAATGCCATGCGACAATTCCGTTATGTGTTAACGTGCGGCCCGCTTATATAGCGTGTGCCCACGGTTTGACGCCCCCCAGTGGTAAGGAGGTTTCCGAAGGCGATGCCGCGCTGAGCTAAGCTGTTTTGCGATACGAGGTCAACTCGTCGTGCGAATGGTCAAGTGTGGGATGTTCATTGGAAGCGGTTGGAGCGACGCTTGGGCAATGCCCGGCATAGCCCGTCGCGGCAGCGACCGACGGCCTGCTTGGCCGCGGAGAGAAGGAAGTCTGGATACCATGCCTGAGGTGATGTTTGCCGGCCCCGATGGACGGCTCGAGGGACGCTACCACCATTCAAAAGAGACCGGCGCCCCGCTGGCGCTCATCCTGCACCCGCATCCAATGCACGGGGGCACGATGAACAACCGCATCTCCTACACGATGTATCAGTCGTTCCAGAAGCTCGGCTTCTCCGTCATGCGCTTCAACTTTCGTGGCGTGGGCCGCAGCCAGGGCAAGTATGACGGCGGCTTCGGCGAGATCAGTGATGCCGCCGCGGCGCTCGACTGGATGCAGATGGTCAATCCGAACTCGGCCGGGCTGTGGATCAGCGGCTATTCGTTCGGCGCCTTTGTCGGCATGCAGCTCCTGATGCGCCGGCCGGAGATCTCGGGCTGGGTCAGCGTGGCGCCGCCGGCCAACCACTACGATTTCGGCTTCCTGGCGCCCTGCCCCTGCGGCGGACTGATGCTGCATGGCGATAGCGACGAGCTGGTCCCGGAGCCTGCGGTGCGGAAGCTGGTGGACAAGCTGAACACGCAGAAGAATGTCCAGGTCGACTACCGTGTCTATGCCGGCGCCGACCATGTGTTCGCGACCCATGCCGAGCGTGTCGGCCTGGCGATCGAGGAGCATGTGGGGCAGATACTGGCCCGCAAGGCATTGGCGCTGGCGGCGGATTGAAGCGTTAGCTTACCCTCACCCCGCCCCTCTCCCGGAGGGGGAGGGAGCAGCGGACCTTAACTCCGGGAGAGGGTTGGATGAGGGCCGCCGCAAGCACAAAGGCTTGGTTATGCTACGGCTGCGCCGCGACGGATGACCCTCATTGGATCGCCGCTTAGGACCTGATACTCCGTCGCGCCGCCGGTTCGGCGAAACTCGATTTCGAATGTATTTGCGCCTACTCGCAAATCGCGCAGGATCAGTTGCGGCAGCCAATCGGGCAATTCCGGGTCGACTCGCAGCACGCCTGCCGGTGCATCCAGTTCCAGTCCGAGCATCGCCTGCACCAGTGCGAACACCGACCCCGCCGCCCAGGCCTGCGGCACGTTGGCGCCCAGGTACTGCACGGGAAAGCTGGTCCCGTCCCGCTGCACTCCGGAATACAGCTCCGGCAGTTGCCGCTGCATGAAGAATCCGGCCGCACGATGGATGTCGTGCGCCACCGCGCTGGCCTCGGCGTGGTAGCCATATCGTTTGAAACCGAGCGCGATCAGGCTGTTGTCGTGCGGCCAGACCGAGCCGTTCTGGTAGGAATACGGGTTATACGACGGATTATCCGACGTCAGCGTCCGGATGCCCCAACCGCTCCACATATCGGGCTGCATGAGCCGGGCCACGACTCTTCCAGCACGGTCCGGCGGCACGATGCCGGACCACAGCAAGTGTCCGGCGTTGGACGCCACAGTCCAGACCGGGCGCTTGTTGCCGTCGAGGCATAGGGCATAGAAACCCGTGTCTTCGTTCCAGAACGCCTCGTTGAAATGCTTATACAGCCCATCCGCTTTGGCATTCAGCGTGGCGGCCCGGTCGATGTCGCCCAGCGCGTCATAAACTTCCGCCATGCCGCGCCAGGCGGCGTAAACATAGCCTTGCAGCTCGCATAACGCCTTTGGTCCGCGTACCTGGCTGCCGTCCGGGTTCACGATGGCCTCGCCCGAATCCTTCCAGCCGACATTTTCATAACCCTGGCCGGACCGGGTGGCGTATTCCTGGAAGCCGTCGCGGTCGCGGTCGCCGTAGTCGTCGATCCAGGATAGGCAGCCCTCGGCGGTCGCGATATGCCGGCGCACCAAGTCCAGGTCCCCGGTCGCTCGCCACGCCGCGTGCAGGGTCACGAGATAAAGCGGCGTCGCGTCCGCCGTGCCGTAATAGGGCGTATGCGGGATAAGGTGCAGGGCCGCGAGTTCGCCCAAGCGCAACTCGTGCAGGATCTTGCCCGGCTCGGCGTCACGGTAGTCGTCGCGCGTGGTGGCTTGCCATCTCCCCAGGACCTCGAGCGCCGCACGGGCAAAGGCGGTATCGAGGATCGCGGTCTGCAGCGCGACAATCAGCGTGTCCCGGCCGAACAGCGCGACGAACCAGGGCAGGCCGGCGGCGGTGATGAACTCCGTGCCGCCGTTACCCGGCACCGGCAGGCGCAAGGCGGCGATGTCCTCAACCGCCTGGTCGAACAGCCGCTCGAACGCATGAGTGCCGCTATGCAGCTTCAGGATCCCAGCTTGCCAGTCCGCGAGCGCATCTGCCTGCGGTCCGGCCGAGTTGAGCAGGCAGTCGGTCGGAGCCGGATAAACGCGGGCGCCGTCAGTGAGGTCGTAAAGCAGCGTCCCTTCCCAGGCCTGACCCGGCTGCAGTTCGATGGCAAAGCTGATCCGGCCATTGGCATAGACCGCCGGCGTGCCCGCCCTCGCAGTGATCACCACCTGCCGGAAGAAGTCGCCGTTGCGGTAGCCCGTCGTCAGCGCCTGGGTGTCGTCAACCCAGGCACTGCTGATGCGTCCGCGACGGACGATATGGCCGGACTTGACCTCGAAGATATCGGCGAAGTCGCTGCGGACTGCGATCTCAAGGTTGAACCGCACCGAGGCGCGACCGAAGTTCGTGATGGCGTAGGCCTCATGCATGCCGCCATCGATCATGCGGCTCAGCACGAGGCTGAGTGTCCGCGCCGGCACGTCCCCGCCCTCGCTGGGGAAGGCGCGGTTGGTCAGGAAGATGCGGGCGGCAAAGTATGCGGGAGCGCCGCTGTTGAGCAAGTCCCAGACCTGGCCGTTGGCGTAGAGGGCATAGGCGCTGATCAGGCGCGTATCGTAGAAATACAGTCCCTTATCGGTCGGCCAAAAGACTTGGCCGTCCGGTTCGGAGATCAGGACCGTGTGCCCCTGGTGGATCGCAAGCTGGGCTGGGCCAACCTTGATCTCCACCGGCATGCGGGATTAGGCCGGCTCGAAGGTCAGCGAGACGCCGTTCATGCAATACCGGAGACCGGTGGGCGCCGGGCCGTCCGGGAAGACGTGGCCGAGATGGCTGCCGCAGTTGCTGCAGTGCACCTCGGTGCGGACCATGCCCCAGGCGCGGTCCTCGGTGGTCCCGACCGCGTCGCGCGCGATGGGTTGGAAGAAGCTGGGCCAGCCGGTGCCGCTCTCGAACTTGGCGTCGGTCTTGAACAGCGCCTGGCCGCAGCCGGCGCATTCGTAGGTGCCGTCGCGCTTCTCGGCATTGAGCGGGCTGGTGCAGGCACGCTCGGTGCCGTGGCCGCGCATGACCTTGAACTGCTCCGGCGTGAGCAAGGCGTGCCACTCGGCGTCGGTGCGGGTGAAGGCGAACGTTTCGGCGGGTTTGGCCTTGGTGGAAAATAGCGACATCGTGGCCTCCTTAGGTCGATAGGCCTAATATGGGGACCGGCGCGGCCTACAGAAAGCCCGTCGAGAACCAGGGCACCGCCGCCACCAGCGCTAAGCCAATGATCAGCGCGCCCATATAGGGCCAAATCCGCCGCATCGCCGCATCCGGGCTGACCCTTCCGATCGCGCAGGCGGCGTAGTAGCCGACCCCGAACGGCGGCGCGAACAGCCCTACGCCCATCGCGAGCACCACGACCATCGCGTAGTGGACGTCGTTGATGCCGAGGCCCTTGGCGATCGGGAACAGCAAGGGCCCGAACAGCACGATCGCCGGGATGCCTTCGAGGACGCTGCCCAGGATAATGAATGCCGCGACACTGATCGCCATGAAGCCCTGCGCACCGCCGGGCACGCTGGCCATGGTCTGTGCCAGGCTGCGGGAGAAGCCGGACTGCGTCAGCGCCCAGGCCATGCCCGTCGCGGTGCCGATGATGAACAGGATAGCGCCCGACAGGCACGCGGTCTCGACCAGCATGGGATACAGCCGGCCCCAATCGAATCTGCGGTATAGCAGCAGCCCGGCCGCCACGGAGTAGGCGATGCCGATGGTGCTGACCTCGGTCGCGGTCGCCACGCCTTGGACCACCGCGGCGCGGATCAGGAACGGCAAAATCAGCGCCGGCAATGAGATCAGCAGCGCTCGCCCGACCTCCGCCTTGCCGGCCCGGCGCACGCCCGACACGTCGTCGTCGCGCGACCGCCACCACGCGACGACCGCCAGCGCCGCCGCCAGAACAAGGGCCGGCACCAACCCGCCGGTGAACAGCCCGGCGATGCTGACCCCGGTCACCGACCCGATGGTGATCAGCACGAGCGACGGCGGGATCGTCTCGCTCATCGCGCCCGACGCCGCGAGCAGGGAGACCAGCTCGCCATCGTTGGCGCCGCGCCGCTTCATCTCCGGGAACAGCACCGGCGCCACCGCCGCCATGTCGGCCGCCTTGCTGCCCGAGATGCCGCTGACCAGATACATGGCTCCCAGCAGCACGAAATTCAGCCCGCCCTTCACGTGGCCGAGCAGGCTCGCCAGGAAATTGACCATCGCCAGCGCCATGCCGGTCATCTCGATCAGCAGGCCCAGGAACACGAACAGCGGCACGGCAAGTAGGATTAGCGCGCTCATGCCCTCGTCCATGCGCGACACGACGACGGTGAGCGGGGTGCTGGTCGTGCTGGCGAGATAGGCGAGCGTCGCGAGGCCGAAGCTGAAGCCGATCGGCACACCGAGCAGCACGCCGGCGCCGAGCAGGACGACAAAAAACAGCACAAGGTTCCAGTTGCCGACGCCGCGCAGCGCCGGGCCTAGCAGGTATAATGCGATTGCGATCGCCAGCAGCGCTGCGCCTACCGTGAGCAAGTCCACCAAGCGGCCGCGCAGCAGTTGGATGCCGCAGGACAGCAGCATCAGCGCCACGCCGACCGGGATCGCCCCGGCGCGGACCATGTTCGACCAGCCCAACGCCGGCGTCTCGATGAACCACTCGTCCTGCGCATACTCCGCCGCGTGCGGCAGGATCAGCGCCAGGAACAAAGCGGATGCGCCGACGGCCAGTGTCTCGGCCCGGGCGCGCCATAACGGCGGGCGAGTGGTCACGATGGCGGTCAATCGCATGTGCTGGCCGCGCTGCAGCGCGATGACGCTGCCGAGCATCGCGAGCCACAGGAATAGGATGCTGGCGAGTTCGTCGGTCCAGACGATCGGGCGATGCAGGATGAACCGGGCCACCACGCCGACGAACAGGATGCCGATCTCGGCCAGCACCAGCAGCGCAGCAACCGCCTCCACCCCATGGCCGAGCATGCGCTCCAGCAGGCCGGCCCCGGCCCGGACCGGGGCGGTTTCGGCAGCGTGGCTCACGACAGGGTGCCGACCGTGTCCTCCAGGACGCGCCATGCTTCGTCGCCGTACTTGCCGCGCCACTCGGCGTAGAAGCCGTTCTTCCTCAGTGTCTCCCGGAATGGCGCGGGGTCGACGTCGTTGAAGGTCAGCCCATTGCCTGACAGCTTGCCGCGCAGCTCGGAGTTGAGCTTGGCGATGTCGGTCCGCTGCTCCAGGGCCGACTTGTTCAGCTCGCGGGCGACGATGTCCTGGGCATCCCTAGGCAGCCGCTCGAAGGCGCGGCGGTTGGCCAGGAACAGGAACCCGTCCCACATGTGGTTGGTCATGGAGCAGAATTTCTGCACCTCGAACAGCTTGTTGCTGTCGATGACGGCCAGCGGGTTTTCCTGCCCGTCCACGATCTTGGTCTGCAGCGCCGAATAGACCTCGCTGAAATTGATGCTGGCCGGCGCCGCGCCGAGCGCCGTGAACATGCTGGTCCAGAGCGGGCTGACCGGCACGCGCAGCTTCATGCCGCGGAGGTCGTCGGGCGTGGTGATCGGCTTCGTGCTGGTGGTGGTCTGCCGGTAGCCATTGTCCCACATGCGGTCCATGGCCAGCAGGCCGCGCTTGGCGACCTCACCGCGGACATAGCCGCCGAGCTTGCCGTCCATGGCGCTCCAAACCTGGTCGTAGTCCTTGAAGGCGAAGCCGACGCCGTTGATGCTGGCCGCCGGCACGAGGGTGGACAGGATCAGGCCGGAGAGGGTGAAGAACTCGACCGCGCCGGAGCGAAGCTGGCTGAGCGTGTCGGTGTCGGACCCGAGCTGGTTGTTTGGGAACACCCGGATTTCCACCCGACCGCCGGTCGCTTCGAGGATGCGCGCCATCGCCTCGTTTGCCCGCAGGTTCAGCGGGTGAGTGGCGGGCAGGTTGTTCGCGTATTTATAGCTGAACTCGGCGGCATTGGCCGGGCGGCTGCGGATTGCAAACAGCGGCAGGATGGAGGCGCTTGCGACGAGACTGCGGCGGCTGATGGGCGGCATGGGCGCGTCCTCCGGAATTTTATCGTTGCCCCGCCCGTAACGCAGTTGCGCCGTGAGGGGAAGGCCGGCTTGCATCCGTCCCCGCCCCGACCGAAATTCGGTCCAACAATTGGAGGCTGCCATGGTACCATGCATCGTCGGCTGGGCGCATACGCCGTTCGGCAAGCTCGAGGACCTCGACGTCGAGGCGCTGATCTCACGCGTTGCCGGCGCCGCGATCGCCGACGCTGGGATCGAGCCGAGCGAGGTCGACGGCGTGTTCGTCGGCCTGTTCAACAACGGCTTCTCCCGCCAGGACTTCCCGAGCTCGCTGCCGATGCAGGATATCGAGGCGCTGCGGTTCAAGCCGGCGACCCGCTATGAGAACGCCTGCGCCTCCGGGTCCGCCGCCATCCACGGCGCGCGCGACTTCCTGGCCGCCGGGCGGGGCCGGTTCGCGCTGGTGATCGGGGCGGAGAAGATGACGGCGACGCCGGGTCCGCAGGTCGGCGACAACCTGCTGGGCGCGAGCTATCGGCGCGAGGAGGGTGACATTCCGGCCGGGTTCGCCGGGGTGTTCGGTCGCATCGCCGAGCGGTATTTCCAGCGCTATGGCGACCAGTCAGACGCGCTGGCCGCGATCGCCGCCAAGAATCACCGGAACGGCGTCGACAACCCCTATGCGCAGATGCGGAAGGACCTCGGCTACGAGTTCTGCCGCAGTGTCAGCGAGAGAAATCCCTACGTCGCGCCGCCGTTGAAGCGCACCGACTGCTCGCTGGTCAGCGACGGAGCGGCAGCGCTTATTCTAACCGATGAGGACACCGCCAAAGCTATGGGCAAGGCCGTGCGCTTCCGTGCCGCGGTGCACGTGAACGACTTCCTGCCGCTGTCCCGCCGTGACCCCACCCGGTTCGACGGTGCGGCGCTGGCTTGGAGGCAGGCGTTCGACCAGGCGGGGCTGACCCTGCAGGACCTTTCATTCGCCGAGGTGCATGACTGCTTCACGATTGCCGAGCTGCTGGCGTATGAGGCCATGGGGCTGGCCGAGCCGGGCCAGGGCGCGCGCGTGGTGCTGGACGGCTCAGCGGGTCCGGAAGGGCGGCTGCCGATCAACCGCAGCGGCGGGCTGAAGGCGAAGGGCCACCCGGTCGGCGCGACCGGGGTGTCCATGCATGCGATCGCCGCGATGCAGCTGACCGGGCAAGCTGGCGCGATGCAGCTGCCCCGCGCGGAGGTCGCCGGCGTGTTCAACATGGGCGGCGCAGGTGTTGCGAACTACGTCAGTATCCTGGAGCCGCTGAGCTGACGCCGGGCGTCTGCAGGCTGTTACAGATAATGCGCCAGCGACAGGTCCTTAGCCCCAGCCATCAGCCGGTACGACACCTGTAGCTGCGTTTGCAGCAGTGATACCCGGTTCAGGGTGGCGGCGAGGTCCACGTCCTCGGCGCCGGACACCTGCGCATTCAGCGCCGTCACCGTCTCGCCCAGTTGGGTCCGGCGTGCAGCCATGCTGGACTGCACGTCCCCGAGCGCGCCGGATTCGACGGCGATGGCGCCGATGGCGCTGCCAAGTCGTGTCCGTGTGTCCGCCGCCAGCGCCTGCAGGCCCGGCCCAGCTGTCGCGGTCGTGAGCGTGGCCAAAGCGCGCAGGATATCCCGCATGTAGGATCCGGTCGTCGGCGCGGCCGAGGCGACGAGCGTGTTGCCGTTCGCCAGCAATCCGACCTGCATCCGCTGGCCGTCGCCTACCTCGACCGCAGGCGGCGTCGTGCCGATGGTCGCCGAGAACGGCGCCGTCGCCGTGTCACTCGCCAGCACCGCTGCCGCGACCACGCCAACGGTTGTGTCCGGAAGCGGCGGGTTGGCAGTGTCCTGCCCAGCGAACACGTAGGTGTCGCCGTATTTGCTGTTCAGCAGTTGACCGACCTGCTGCAGCGCCACTCGGGCGGACGCGGCGATGCTGTCGGCCTCGGACGGGATCAGGCCATTCAGCGCACCCGCCTTCGCGTAGAAATTGGCCGCAATCGTACTGATGCTGCTGAGCGCCGACTGCGCCACACCGAGCCGCCCGGCCGCATTGTCGATATTCGCCTGCCATGACTGCGCCTGCGTCACCTGGGGCCGTAGGTCGAGCGAGGTCTTCGCCCCGATCCCAAGCCCGGCATAGCTCTCAGCGATCCGGCCCGTGGCGGACTGCGTCGTCGCGATGTCGAGCTGCCGGCGGATGGCGGCGCCGTTATCCGCGAGGCGCGCCAGCAAGGCGCTCTCGCTCGGAGGATTGATGGTGCCCGACATACTACCTCACTGCGTCCAGCAACTGCGTCCACATCGCCTGCGCCGCCGTGATGACCTTGGCATTGGCGGCATAGGCGTTCTGCAGGCGGACCAGGTCCGCCGTCTCGGTATCGAGCGATACACCCGTGCCGGCCGCGAGCTTTGCATCGAGCGAGGACTGCACCGCCTGCCCCGTCGCCAGCTGCCCGGCCGCGTCGGCCGCCAACCCTGACTGTTTGCTGACCAACGCCGAGGCCGCGACGGCCAGGCTGCCGGTCCCGTCGCCCAGCACGCGGTCCAGCACGGCATTGATCAGCGTCGTGCTCCCCGCCGCACCCGGAGTTCCCGCGCCGTCCCGCAGCATCGAAGGCGCAGCGACGACGGCAGCGCTCACCCGTACGCCTTGCGCGAACCCGGCCGTTGCAGCGGCCGGCACCGCTCCGGTGGGATCGGTGAACAGCGTCAGCCCCTGCAGGTCAAACCGCGACGCCATCGATTGCGCGAACTGGTCGAGCCCCGATTGCAGATCGGGCAGCGTTCCGTCCCGTAATGCGAGGTTTGCGCCAATCCGCCCGCCGATCGGCTGACCCGCTACGGGCACGCCGTCAAGGCTGAGTTGCGGCACGGCGGCGGCTGGCGTGTTCGGCGCGAGCGTCGCCGTTCCAAGCGCGAACGGCCCAGCCGCGGCTCGCAGCGGCAGCACCAATCCGCCGGCGACGGCCAGCGCGTCCCCGTTCGCCTGCCGCAGCACCCGCGCGCCCGTAAGGTCAGACAGGGTGCGGATGCTGCGGTCGCGCTGGTCCTCCAAGTCGGCCGTACTCTCGTTGCGCGACGTCGCGGCGATGATCTGGTCGGATAGCGCCCCGATGGCATGCAGGGCGTTGTTCGCCGCGCCGACGTCGGCCACCGCTGCGTCCTGCGCGGTCTGCCGTGCGCCCGAAACGGCCTGGCCCAGTGCATTGACCCCGCGGGCCAGCGCATCCGCCCGGTTCGTGACTATGCGTTGCTGCGCCGCATTCGCCGGGTCCGACTGCAGGGCCGTGAACGCGTCTCGCAGTGATCCCAGCAGGCTCGGCAGGTCGAACCCGGCGCCAGGGGTGCCGGACGCCGCGTCGATCGACGCCAAGGCAGTGCTGCGCGTTTGCTCGCCGACCACGGCTGCGGATGCCGCCAACGCGCTGGCCTGCAGCCGCTCGTCCAGGCTGCGGGCGGCAACGCCGGTCCGCACGCCCATCCCGTCCCCGCTGGCGGTGACGCTGGTGACGGCGACGGTTTCGCGCACGTAGCCTGCCGTGCCGGCGTTCGCCACGTTCTGCGACACCGTCGCAATCCGCCGGCTGACGCTGTCCAGGCCGGACGCGGCAGAGTTGAGGACGCCGTCGAGGGTCATGGGACGGACCTACAGCCTAGCGCTTCATGTCCAGCGTCTGCTGCAGCAGCTCATCCGCCGTGGTCACCAGTTTGGTATTGGCGGAGTAGGCGCGCTGCGCCACGATCAGCTTGGTGAATTCGCTGGCGATGTCGACGTTGCTGCTTTCGACCGCGCTGACGACCAGGCTGCCGGCGCCATTGCTGCCGGCCGCCAGCGTCTGTGGCGCGCCGCTGTCACGGGTCGCGGTGAAAGCCTGTCCGTCGACCCGCTGCAATGCGTCGGCGGCGGCGAAGGTCGTGATGGGCACGCGTGCCACGGTACGGGACTGGCCGTTGTCGAAGTTTACCACCACGTCGCCGTTCGACCGCGTCTGCACGTTGCTGAAGCTGCCCGGCGCCACGCCGTTCTGGGTCAGCGACTTCAAGCTATAGTCCGACCCGGCGAACTGAGTAAGCCCTTTTGCCTGGCCAAAGGTGCCGAGGTTCAGCGCGATCGTCTGCGGGCCCGAGCCGAAATTGGCCACCACGTTCAGCGTCGCCGACGTTCCGGCCGCAAAGGCGCTGCCGGTCACCGCGCCGCTCACCGCCGCGACGCTGCCGACCGTACCTTCGGGCGCCGACGGATTACCGGCAGCCCCGAATCTGATCGCGGCCACCCCGAGCGGCGCCGGAGCGCCCGCCTGCGTACCCGGCTGCGAGATCGAGACCTGCCAGGCATTGGGCGTGCCCGTCACCGGCGTCCAAGAGAGTTGCAGCGGGTGGGTTTGGCCCAGCGCGTCGAGGACCTGCACCTGCGAGCTGATCGGCGTGGCGGGATTGGGCGTCGCAGGAAGGTTGGCGGCCAGCGTGACCTCGGAGGTTGGCACCGGGCTATAGCCCGACTGGCCGACCTGTATAGGCTTCAGCGTCGTCGGGTCCACCACGCCGGCTGCGTCCGCCTGCCACCCATTCAGAAAGTGCCCGGAGCTGTTGACAAGGTAGCCATCCTTGTTCAGCGAGAAGTCGCCGGCACGGGTATACTCCGTTTGTTCCCGGAAAACCGGCGCACCCTTCGCCTCGCCGATCTGGCGGCTCACGGTGAAAAAGCCCTGGCCGGCGATGGCGATGTCCAGCGGCTTATCGGTTTGCGTGACGGTTCCCTGCACGGTGTTCACGTAGTCAGGCCGGGCAACGACGGCGCCGGACGAGTTCACCGTTGCGGTGCTGGTTGTGAGATAGTCCTCAAAGCTGGTGTCGACCCGCTTGTAGCCGACGGTCTGGCTGTTGGCGACGTTATCGCCGATGTTGCCGAACGCTGCCGATTGGGCAGTCAGTCCGCTGATCGCGGTATTCATGGCGCCAAACAGCGACATCGCGGTGCTCCTATGGTTGCATGCTCGGCGGCGCCGGGCGGTGAGGTCCTGATCGGTATGGCAGGAACCGTGCCAGCTTGTTTTCCCAGTGCGTGCGCGGAAAACGGGCCGCCCCCGCTAGTCCGAACCAGCCTGCCCGGCACGAACGGACCGGCACAGGATGCCGAGCAAAGCCCGCGGAGGGCCGGGAATGGCCGTCGAAACGCTGGCCCGGCTTTTGCGATGGCTCGGTCATGCAGGCCCCAGCTACACCTTCCGCCCCAACCGCCCTTGCGTCTCCGCCCCATGTGCGGATAGGGCGCAGCAGCCCGATCGCGCCGCAGCCGGCTGCCGCGCCGGAGGGTTTTGGACACACGCTCGCCCATGCGCTGGTGACGCCCGGGGACACCTCGCCGGCACAGCCGGGCGCTGGCGAACGAGGCCCGGCCACGCTGCTCCCCACGGGCCTGCCTGCGCCAGCGCAGGTCGTCCCACCCGCTGTTCCAATCCGCGGCGCAGCTAAAGGCGTGAACGTCACGCTGAAAGCATCCACGACCGAACTTCAGCCCGGCAAGCAGCCGGCCATTGCGGACGACGTATCAGAAAGCGCACGGCCGCCGTGGCAGCCTTCGTTACAGCAGACCACGCCTGTGCCGGTCACGGCTGAGCCAATTCCGAGCCCAACACCGCCTGTTGGCCCGGCCTACGTAGCCCCGATCACCAATCCGGCCGACGCTGAGCCTGACGCAATAGAGGCAACACCCTTTCAGCCGGATGAAGGCCAGGCAGCAGCCTCCGTCCAGGCTCCAGGGCTGCATAGCCTGGCGCCGGCCGGGGCAGCCGGTTTGACCGCTCATGCCGGCGCAGACCGGCCGCTCGTCCCGGATGCGCACGAGGCGGCGGCTGCAACGCCGGATGTTGCGTTGGAAGCGCTCCCGGTCGTCGGCCCCGCATTGCTAGTGTCGGCACCGTCGGCCCCGCCAGCGTCGGCGCTGTATGTTGCTGCGGCGCCCTCCCTGGTATCCCGCCCGCATCCTACCGCCGGTCCATCGCCGCAATCACCCGCCGGACAAGTCGCCCCCGCCTTGGCGACCTTCGTCGCCAGCGCGGCCCAGCCCGGCGCGGCCCAGCATCTGACGATCCGGCTCGACCCGGCGGAACTCGGCCGCGTGCAGGTGCACATCGAACGCGCACCGGGCGGGGCGGCCCGGGTCGAGCTGGTCGTCGAGCGGCCCGATACGCTGCTGCTGCTGCTCCGCGACCAGCCGCAGCTGCACCGGGCGCTCGACCTTGCCGGGGTGCCAATCGCGGATCGCACGCTGCAGTTCCATTTGGCCCCATCCGCCACTGCGAACCTTGGCACGGCCACGCCACAATCTAACGCCGACGCTGGTTCAGGGCAGCAACGTCCCGGTCAACCGCAGCATCGCGGTTCCAATAACGGCAGCGCCAGCTCGCCTGACAATTCCACTCTCCAGTCCATCCTCCCGCCGGCCGCGGCGTTTCGCCGAGCCGGCGTCGACATCATGGCTTGAAAGGACATCGCCCATGGCCTCCCTGATCACGACGCCACCGAACGTTGCAACGCCCGCAGCAGCCGGCGCCGCACCCACCGCAAAAAGTGCCGCGCTCTCGTCATTGACCGGCAACTACAATGACTTCTTGAAGCTGCTTATGACACAACTGCAGCATCAGGATCCAACCAGTCCGATGGACACCAACCAGTTCACGAGCCAGTTGGTGCAGTATTCGAGCGTCGAACAGCAGATCAATACCAATGCGAGCCTGACGCAGCTCATACAGCTCACCCAGGGTGGCGAGATCCTCCAATCATCGTCGCTTGTCGGCAAGCCCGTGACCGTTGCCTCCGACCACATTGCGCTGCAGGACGGCAAAGGCGCGGTGCAGTTCGACACCGCGACGTCTCAGCCGGTCAGCATCGGCGTCTATTCGGATAGCGGCGCGAAGCTGCGGGACGTGTCGCTCACCAGTCAGCCCGGCCATAATACCTGGTCGTGGGACGGCCGGGACAGCCAGGGCAGCGTCGTGCCGGATGGTTCGTATCGGACGGTTGCAACGACGCAGTTGGGTGGGGTCGCAAAGGACTTGCCGTTCACGATCAGCGGCACCGCGACCGGAGTGCAGAAATTGGGCAACGCGCTGCAGGTGCAGCTCGGCGCGCTGAAGGTGGACCTTTCGGCGGTGCAGTCCGTGACGCCCTGATGCAGCAGCCGGTCTGAACCCGGCATTTTCTGCCGGGTCATTAACCCCAGGGTAAACTTTCGCGCGCATTCTGCCTGCATGACACGCGCAGAAAACCACACCTGGCGGAATGGGCGGGGCCAATGAAGGCTCTGCTCGAAAGCTTGCGGTCGCTGGGTGCCTTAAAGCTTGGGGCGATGGCGGCGGTAACGCTCATATCGCTCGGACTGCTGGGCTTCGTCACGTTGCGCGGCGGCGACGGACCTATGGCGCTGCTGTATGCTGATCTCGAGCTGCGGGAAGCCGGCCAGGTCGTAGATCAGCTCGAACGCGCCCGCATCCCACGCCAGATCGAAGCCGGCGGCACTCGCATCCTTGTGCCAGCAGACCAGGTCGCCCGCGCCCGGCTGCTACTGGCCAAAGAGGGCATGCCCTCTGGCGGTTCCATCGGCTACGAGATCTTCGACCGCGGAGACAGCCTGACGGCCAGCGGTTTCCAGCAGGCCATCAATCAAACCCGGGCGATGGAGGGAGAGCTGTCCCGCACCATCCGCATGCTGCAAGGGGTCAAGGCGGCGCGGGTTCATCTGGTCCTGCCAAAGCGTGAACCCTTCGCCCGGGACCGGCAGGAGGCGCAGGCGAGCGTCGTGCTAACGATGGCCGGCGTCGCCCGGCTGGACCGGGAGGGCACCCAGGCGGTCCTTAACCTAATTGCCGCTGCCGTGCCGGGCCTGCGCCCACAGAACATCGCCATCGTGGACAGCCGAGGCAACCTGCTGGCCCGCGCCGGGCAACCCACGGGGGTCGCCGGCACCGTCCAGTCTGCTGATGAGGTGAAGCGCGCGTCCGAGCTGCGGCTGGCCCGCGCGGTCGAGGAGATGCTTGAGCGTACGCTGGGTGCCGGCCGGGTCCGGGCGGAAGCCGCGATGGACCTGGATTTCGATCAGGTCCGGGAAACGCAGGAGCGCTATGACCCGGACGGCCAAGTGGTGCGCAGCCAGCAGAGCACGACCGACAGCAATCGCACGACCGAAGTCGCAGCGAGTGTCTCGGTACAGAATAACCTGCCGAACGCGGACGCTGGCGCCAATCCGGCCGGATCGCAGGAGCAGAAGCAGGAGGAGACGACCAACTACGAAATCGGCAAGACCGTCCGCACCCTGGTGCACGAGCAGCCGCAGTTGCGCCGGATCAGCCTAGCGGTGATGGTGGACGGCGCTGCGGTCCGCGGACCTGACGGGACGCTGGCCTATGTCGAGCGCACGCCAGACGAGCTGGCGCGCATCGCCACGCTGGTGCGCAGTGCCATCGGCTTCAACGAGCAGCGCGGCGACCGGGTTGAGGTCGTGAACATGCGCTTCGTCAACGACGGTGACGGACAGGAGGCCGCCGTCCCCAGCGGATGGGCGCACTTCGAGAAATCCGAGATCCTGCGCTTGGCGGAGACGGTGTTCCTGGCGGTCGGCGGGCTGTTGACCCTGCTGTTCGTGCTGCGGCCCATGGTGCTGCGGCTGACGATGCAGCCGCCCAGCGCGCCAATAGCATTGGCGCTCGCCACCGAGCCGACCACGCTTGATGCACCGAAGGAGGAGGAGTTGGTCCAGCTCGCCAATGTCGTCGGCGCGATGCGAATGGCGTCGATACGCCGCGTGTCAGAGCTGGTCGACAGCCATCCCGCAGAGAGCCTGGCAATGCTGCGCAACTGGATCACGCCGGAGGAGCGTTAAAAATGGTCGCAATCACGACGTTGAGCGTCATCACTGGGCGGCAGAAGGCGGCGATCCTGATGCTGGCCCTGGGCGAGACCCAGAGCGCCAAGCTGCTTGGCGCCTTGCACGCCGACGAGATTAGGGACGTGACAACCACGATGGCGCAGCTCGGCAGCGTGCAGGCGGCCGTCGTGGAAGAGCTGTGCACCGAGTTCACCAGCAACATCGGTCAGCAGGGCGGGCTGGTCGGCAGCTTGGAGACGACGGAGCGCCTGCTGCATCGGGCTTTGCCGCCGGATCGCGCGGCGCAGATGATGGAGGAGATCCGCGGGCCGGCTGGCCGGACCATGTGGGATAAGCTGGGTAACGTGAATGAGGCGGTGCTCGCCAACTACCTGAAGAACGAATACCCGCAGACCGTCGCGGTCGTGCTGTCGAAGGTCCGGGCGGAGCATGCGGGCCGGGTCCTCATCCTGTTGCCGGACAGCTTCGCCATCGAGGTCATCATGCGCATGCTGCGGATGGAGAGCGTGCAGCGGGACGTGCTGGACGGCGTCGAGCAGACGCTGCGGTCGGAGTTCATGCCCAACCTCGCGAGCACCAGCAGGCGCGATAGCCACGAGATGATGGCCGACATCTTCAACAGCCTCGACCGCCAAAACGAGGCGAGGTTCGTGTCCGCACTCGAGGAGCGCAATCGCGAGGCAGCCGACCGGATCAAGGCGTTGATGTTCACATTCGACGACCTGCAGCGCCTGACGCCGGCCAACGTGCAGTCCCTGCTGCGCTCCGTCGACAAGGCGAAGCTCCCGCTGGCGCTGAAGGGCGCGTCGGACAAGCTGCGAGACTTGTTCTTCGGCAATCTTTCTGAGCGCGCCGGCAAAATGCTGCGTGAGGACATTGAGGCATTAGGTCCGGTGAAGCTGCGCGACGTCGATGAGGCGCAGGCCGCCATCGTCGCAATGGCTAAGGACCTGGCCTCCCAGGGCGTGATCGAGATCAGCGAAGGCAAGAACGACGAGATGGTGCTCTGATGATGGATGGCATGGCTTCCCGGTTCGTCGGCATCCTCTATGCCGAGGATTTTGACGACCCGCAGATGGCACCGCTGCCCGAGCCTGCGCCGGCGGCGCCCAGCTTTACGCTGGATGAGCTCGAAGAGGCTCGGGAAATCGCGCGCATCGAGGCGGTCCAGGATGCTCGGGCCAATTGGGAGAGCTCGGCGCTGCATGGCCGCACCCAGTCCCTGGCGGCGATTGCTGGCGCTCTGGCCGACGCGCAGCACGAGGCGAGTGCCCTGGCCGACACCGTCGCTGACGGCGTGGCCCGGGCAATTCTATCCGTGGTCGCCGGGCTGCTTCCAAACCTCTGCGCCCGTCATGGCGGGACCGAAGTGCGCGCCCTGCTTCGGCACTTATTGCCAACGCTCGCGCAACAGCCCCGGATCGCGGTGCGGGTGAACTCCAGCATTCTAAATGGGGTGCGCGAGGATCTGGCTTTGCTGGATGAGGATCTGGCAGCCTGCGTCGTGCTCACCGCCGCTCCGCTGCTGCCCGGCGACGCCCGTATAGCATGGACCGACGGCTCGCTTATCCGAGACCAGGCTGCGATCCGTCACGCAGTCTCAGCTGCCCTCACCGAGCTCGGCCTGCTGGAGCCCGTCGCTGCACGAACTGACAATAGGAGCATGGCTTTTGCCGAATAGCATGGAACTGGCGGACCTCAGCGAGTCCGGCCCAATCGATCCCACGCCCTTTTCCCGGACACCTCGCGATCTGGAAGCGGTGTACGACATACCTGTGACTGTCAGCGCCGTACTCGGCAAAGCGACGATGCAGGTCAGCCAGCTCCTAAAGCTCGGCCGAGGCGCGGTGGTGGAGCTTGATCGCAAGCTTGGGGAAGCCATCGACATATACGTGAACAACCGGCTGGTCGCGCGCGGCGAGGTGGTGATGGTCGACGAGACCCGGTTGGGCGTGACTATGACCGAAATCGTCAAAGCCGACCGGGCCTAACCGAACATGCACGTCCTGATCATCGGCTCCCTTGGCGGCGAGCTGGGCCAAGCCGCCCGCATCGCCAGCGCCCACGGCGCCAAGCTGCACCAGGCGGATGACGACCGCGGCGCACTGGCGCGGCTCCGCGCCGATGCGAAGGTGGATCTAGTGCTGGTCGAACTGCCGCACGACGTCGGCGCGCTGGTGCGGTCCCTCGCTGCAGAGCGCATCGTGGTTCCCGTCGTCGCCTGCGGCACGGACGCCGATGCACCGGCGGCTGTTCGGGCCATTCGCGATGGGGCGCGAGAGTTCCTGCCGCTACCGCCCGATCCCGAGCTGATCGCGGCCATTCTCGAAGCGGCGTCCGGAGAGACCTACGCCATGGTCGCCCGCGACCCGGCCATGCTGGCTGCCGTCCGGCGCGCGGAGCAGGTCGCCGCGTCCGAGGCCTCGGTCCTGATCACCGGCGAGTCCGGCACTGGTAAAGAGGTGCTGGCGCGGCACATCCACCGGCGCTCCCGCCGTTCTGCCGGGCCGTTCGTGGCACTGAATTGCGCGGCTATTCCCGAGAACCTGCTAGAAAGCGAGATGTTCGGCCATGAGCGCGGCGCATTCAGCGGCGCCATCGCACGTCGCATCGGCAAATTCGAGGCGGCGGATGGCGGCACATTGCTGCTCGACGAAATCAGCGAAATGGACGTCCGCCTGCAGGCGAAATTGCTGCGTGTGATTCAAGAGCGGGAGATCGACCGCTTAGGGGGAACGACGCCGGTGCGTGTCAACGTCCGTATCCTCGCCACCAGCAATCGCGACCTCGCGGCCGAGATGGCGGCCGGACGGTTTCGCGACGACCTGTATTTCCGGCTGAACGTCGTCAGTCTTCGCATCCCTTCCCTGCGTGAGCGGCCCGGCGATATCGCGGCGCTCGCCGATCATTACGCCAGGCGCTATGCGGATGTGAACGGGATGCCGCTGCGTCCGCTATCCCGCGGTGCGCATGCACTTTTGGCCGCACATGGCTGGCGTGGCAATGTGAGGGAGCTTGAGAATACCGTGCATCGCGCTGTGCTGCTTGCCACCGGCGGCGAGATCGGCGTGGAAGCGATCGAAGTGTCACCGGGCGCGGGCGGCCCAGCCCAGGCTGCCCAAGCATCGTCCGCCCAGCCTGCGCCTGGCGTTTCCGGCCTAGTCGGCCGCACGATGGACGAGGTCGAGCGCGGCCTGATTCTCGAGACCCTCAGTCACACGCTCGGTAACCGCACTCATGCCGCGACCATTCTCGGCATTTCCATCCGTGCTCTGCGCAACAAGCTGCGGGACTATGCCCAGGCCGGTGCGGCGGTGACGCCTCCGGGCGCGTTGGCCTAACCCATGGCGATCACGCTGACACTTGGCGATGTCGGCCAGCAACTGCGGCGCTATGCGCCCGGCAGCGACGTAGGCTTGGCGCTCGGCATGCTGGCGCTGCTCGCGGTGCTGGTGGTGCCGCTCCCGACTGCATTGCTGGATGTGGGCTTGGCGCTTTCGATCACCGGGTCCGTGCTCGTGCTGATGGTGGCGATGTTCCTCAGCCGGCCCTTGGATTTCACCAGCTTTCCGACGCTGCTGCTGGTCACGACGTTGCTGCGCTTGTCCCTAAACGTGGCCACCACGCGGTTGATCCTGTCACACGGGAATGAAGGCTCAGCCGCGGCGGGACACGTTGTTCAGGCATTTGGCGGCTTCTTGATGGGCGGCGACGTGGTGATCGGCGTGATCCTATTCGCAATCCTGCTTGTCGTGAACTTTATGGTGATCACCAAAGGTTCGGGTCGGATTGCAGAGGTCGCAGCACGGTTCAGCCTAGATGCGATGCCGGGCAAGCAGATGGCGATCGACTCGGATCTATCCTCCGGCTTGATCGACGAGGGCAAGGCCCGGCTGCGTCGGCGGGAGCTGGAGGAGGAGAGCGGCTTTTACGGCGCGATGGACGGCGCGGCGAAGTTCGTGCGGGGCGACGCGATCGCCGGGCTGCTGATCACGGTGATCAACGTCTTCGGCGGGCTGGCAATTGGCCTGGTGCGGCACGGAATGCCGTTCGCCGAGGCCGCAGCCACGTTTACAACGCTTACCGTCGGTGACGGGCTGGTATCGCAGATTCCAGCACTGCTCGTCTCGACAGCAGCCGGGATCGTGGTGACCAAGGGTGGTGTCGAGGGTCCAGCCGACGCGGCGCTCATGCGGCAGCTGGGCAGCGGCCCAAAGCCGTTGGCGCTCGCAGCCGGAGCCGCAGCGGTGTTGGCGCTGATGCCTGGGCTGCCTGCCCTGCCCTTTCTGGCGCTTGCGGGATTGGCCGGCGGCGCGGCTTGGATGCGGCACCGTCACCCCGTAACCGAGCAAGGCGTCGAAACCGCGGTCCCAGCCGTGCCGTCCGAGCCGCCGATCGCCGATGCGCTCCGTATTGATGCGATCCGGCTCGAACTTGGCTATGGCCTGCTGTCCCTGGCCGGCGGAAACGCCCCGCGGCTCACGGAGCAGATCAAAGGTTTGCGCCGCTCCATCGCCGCCGAAATGGGCTTTGTACTGCCACCAGTCCGCATCCAGGACAATTTGCAGCTTGGCGCAGAGGCGTACTCCATTCGGCTTAAAGAAATCGAGGCCGCACGGGGTGAGTTGCATCCTACCATGCTGCTGGCAATGGATCCAGCCGGTGGGATTCCCGACCTGCCCGGCGAACGTACCGCCGAGCCCGCTTTCGGCCTGCCCGCCCTATGGATCGACGAGACCCGGCGTGAGGAGGCGGTGTTCCGTGGTTGCACCGTCGTCGATCCCGCGAGCGTGCTGACGACGCATCTGACCGAGATAATCCGCGAAACGATGGCCGAGCTGCTTTCCTATGCCGAGACTGCCAAGCTGCTGGACGAACTTCCGCGTGAGCAGCAGAAACTTGTCGCTGAGTTGATACCGGCGCAGATGTCGATCGGTGGCGTACAGCGCGTGCTGCAGGCTTTGCTCGCCGAACGCGTGTCCTTACGGGATCTGCCGACGATTTTGGAGGGTATTCACGAGGCCTGCGGCGGCCAGCTCCGTGCCATTCCAGCCATCACCAGCCACGTTCGCGGACGGCTAGCCCGGCAGATTAGCGATAGCAACACCGGGCCGGCTGGCTATATCCCACTGATTACGTTGTCGCCAGAATGGGAGGCGGCATTTGCAGACAGCCTAGTCGGTCCGCCCGAGGATCGGCAGCTTGCCATCGCGCCGTCACGACTTGGCGAGTTCATGCAGCGGTTCCGCCTCGTATTCGAGGCCGCAACGGCTACAGGCGAGTCACCTGTCTTGCTCTGCTCCGGTGCCATTCGCGCCCATGTCCGAGCGATCGTCGAGCGGCTGCGGCCCGCAACCCCAGTGCTGGCACAGGCCGAAATCTTCCCGCGTGCACGCATCCGAACCGTCGGGACAATTTAGTGAGGAAAAAGGGACTTTCTCCTATCATTGTCGCGAGTCGGATTCGACGCTGAATTTTAGGCGGTGCGGACGGATAGCGAGAAATAGCGGCTTGGGGGCTTCCAGAATCGGATTTTCTTCGAATCAATGGGCGATGAGTATTACGGAGCCGGGCCACGACGGCCGCAAGTTCCTCGAAGCGGTGCATTTCTTCACCGTCCACAACCTGACTTGGCGCGCGCTGCCCAAGGAGTATGGCAACTAGAACAGTGTGTGGAAACGGTTTTGGCGGCTCAGCCGGTCGGGCGTGTTCGAGGCGTTCTTCGGGCTCCTTGCCGAGACGAGCAAGACGGCGCGCCTAGTGCAGATGTTCGACAGCACCGTGGTGCGCGCGCATGTCTCGGCCGCTCGCGCGGCGGGTTCTCCTGCAAAATTCATCTCAAGACGGACTTCGACGACCTGCCCATCGCCTTTCACCTCACGGGCAGCGAGGTGAGCGACTGCACGCAACTCGACACCTCCCTCGATATCCGCCCTAACATCACGCCGCGGGCCGCACTGACCGACAATGGCTACGATGCGAAGGCCAACCGTGCGGCCTGCCGCCAACGCGGCATTCTCCGGAGCATTCCGCACCGGTCCAATGCCAAGGACCGGCCCGCCTTCTTTCCCAAGACGCTCCACAAGGCGCGCGCCCGCATCGAGCAGACGATGGGCAAGCTCAAACGCGTCGCTTTTCGTTGCGAGAAAACCGACGAAAGCTACGATGCCATCGTGGCATTCGCTTGCAGCATGATTTTGGTCAAATCCGTCCACACCGCCTAGGAAAGCCGGCCGAGCAAATCGGGCCGTTCCTTAACCGTAAAACAACCTTTTACCCCCATTCTGTTCCCATGCGGCTTAAGCTTTACCGAGCGTCGGATATGACCACAGCGATGGCGCTGGTTCGGAGCAATCTGGGACCAGACGCGCTGATCTTATCGACACGCCGCGTCGGCGAGGGTGTCGAGGTCACAGCGGCACTGGATCGGCTGCCCGACGAGTCAAGCCCGCTTCCTATCGATAACGAGCGAAGTGCTGCCCTCAAGTGGCATGGCGTTCCACGAAAGCTGATCGAAGCGTTGGAGCTGGGCCGGCTTGTTGATCGCCTGCCCGATACACTGACGTTTGGCGCCCTGCCGGCTGCGGATGCGACCCCGCTGCTAATTGCCGGGCCACCCGGTGCCGGCAAAACCTTGACGACCGCCAAGCTCGCCACCCGGCTCGTGATGGCCGGCCAAGTACCGCTGGTCGTAACAACCGATGGGCAACGCGCCGGCGCACCCGAACAGCTAGCGGCCTATACGCGACTGCTGGGCCTGACGCTCGTAGTCGCCAACGCGCCATTGCCGCTAAGCCGTGCCCTGGCTCGCCGGCAGGAGGGCGCACCGATATTGATCGACACGCCCGGCCTTGACCCATTTGACCCCTGCGCTCGAGATGTATTGGCAAGTCTTGCCGCTACGGCCGGTGCAGCCATCGTATTAGCCCTTCCCGCCGGGCTCGACCCAGCCGAGGCGCAGGAACTCGCGGATGCATTCGGCCAGGCTGGCGCCACCTTGCTGATCGCCACTCGGCTGGACTTATGCCGCCGCCTCGGTGGCGTGTTAGCCGCCGCATCTACTGGACTGATAATGACCGAGGCCGGAGTCGGCTCGGGCGCGGCCAATGGGCTGCGGCTGCTCACTCCCGAGTTCCTTGCCGATCGCCTGACGATTCCGTTGGGCGCCCCTCCCCCTGGCTCGCCTCAGGATGCCGCATGATGAATGGATCCGCCGTTAATGTCCTATGCTCAGTGCCTGCAACGCCGGGCCGAATGGGCCGGTGTGTCGCGGTAGGGTCCGGAAAGGGCGGTGTCGGCAAGACCTGGTTCGCCATCACGCTGGCGCACGCGCTGGCCCGAGGCGGCCGTCGGGTGTTGCTTTTTGACGCTGACTTGGGGCTCGCCAACATCGACATACAGCTCGGGCTCGTTCCGGCTCTGGATCTCGGCTCCGTGGTATCTGGGACAGCCACGCTCGAAGATGCCATTGCGCATTTCGTACCGGGCGGCTTCGATGTGCTGGCCGGCTGTTCAGGGTCGGGCAGCCTCGCGACCATCGAACCTGCGGCCTTGGATCGACTTCTAACCCTTCTGATGGTAGCCGCCGCGCGCTATGACACTGTTCTGCTTGATCTTGGCGCCGGGCTCGATCGGTCAGTGCGGCGCATGGCAGCTTGGGCGGACACGCTGCTTGTTATCGCGACAGAGGAGCCGACGAGTTTGACTGACGCCTATGCTACTCTGAAGCTGTATAAGGCCGATCGGCTGGATGGCGACGCTCGCCTGGTTGTCAACCAATCCAGCAATTCGGCCGCTGGTGAGCGAACCGCTGCGACCTTAACCCGTGCCTGCACGGCCTTCCTCGGCCGCGCTCCGGCAATAGCGGGGACCGTTCGAAGGGATTTGCACGTACAGGATGCAATCCGCAGGCAAATCCCATTGCTGATCCGCCATCCCAACTGCCCTGCCAGCGTGGACGTGGAGCGCATCGCCGCCGCCTTGGTTAATGGGTGACCGTCATCCTTGTACTGGCTGACCACGGTTCGGAGAAGAGGGGTGTCATTGCCGCGACCATAGCTTATCTCCAGACAGGCCAGGCCCAAATACCGGGCGATGCAGGGGGCGGCATGGTCTTAATCGGCTTCAACCGCGACTTGCGGATCGACTTCTTCCGTGGCGTCGCGCTGTGGTGGATTTTTATGGATCACATCCCGGATAATTGGCTAGCCCAGTTCAGCCTTCGAAATTTCGCGCTGTGCGATGCCACAGAGATTTTTGTATTGCTGGCTGGATATGCGGCTGGACTGGCATACGGCCGCAGTATGGACCGGCATGGATGGCTATTCGCCGGCGCCGACGTTCTCCGCCGCGCCTGGGTGCTATACATAGCGCACATATTTTTATTCGTGGTGTTCAGCGCCCAAGTCTCCTATTCGGCTGTTGCGCTTGACCGGTCTGAGTATCTGGACGAGATCCATCTCGACGTGTTGGCCGAAGCACCATATCGAGCCATGCTTGAAGCTTTATTGCTCAGCTTTCAACCGGCCTACTTAAACATATTACCAATGTATGTGACCCTTCTAGCAATGTTTGCGTTGGTGCTACCGTTGCTGCGTTTTCCGTTGATTATGTTTGGGATGTCAGCGGTAATCTACACGGTTACCAGGATTACAGGATACAATTTCCCGTCCTGGACCGGCGGCGGCTGGTACTTTAATCCGCTTGCCTGGCAACTATTGTTCATCATCGGCTCAATTCTATCGTATGCTCCACCACGGCTTCTTGTGCGACCGGCTGTACTCGACGTAATGGCAATTTTATTATTAGTAACCGGGATTTTACTTCTATGGCTAATTTGGCCCTATCCGGAGCTGACCTCACGTTTCCCAGCAAATGCGGCTCGTATTCTACTATCAGTTGATAAGGAGGGGCTACATCCGATGCGATTGTTGTCAATTCTTGCGCTGACATGGCTAGTTTCACGCCGAGTGCCGATTGATGCATCGTGGCTTAGGAGTTGGTTAGCCCGACCGCTCATAATTTGCGGCCAGCACTCACTTCCAGTGTTCTGCGCCGGCATCTTTCTGTCGTTTCTGGGTCGGTTGGCAATGGAGGAGCAGGGAGGCTGGACGGTGCAGGCGGGGGTCAACGTTACCGGCCTCGCCACTTTGGTAGCAGTTGGTTCGCTCGCCGCCTGGTACAAGCGAAAGGGGCTTGTTGCTCGCGCTGTCTTGCCGGAGTTGCCCCATCCTGGTAACGCAGGTGTGACATGAACGTGCTATCACTCTGCCGATTGTTAGTGCTCTCGGCTACAGTATGGACTGGACGGGCGCTGGCCGTGCCGGTCGCAGACCCATGTCAAGTACCGGACGACGTTGCCGGTGCAGTTGCCTCGCTGCCGAAAGTAGCGACTGCTCTGCAGGCAGGCGCGATGCTCAACGTATTAGCGATTGGCTCTGCCACGATGTTTGGTCCGGATGCGAGCATGACAGCCGGCACAGTCACAAGCCGGGCGCTCGGCGACAGCAAAACGCAGTCTCCAGCCAAACTGTTCACCGGTCCGGCATCGGATCGTGCGTTTCCGCTCCAGATGGCAAAGGCATTACAGAGCGCAATTCCGGGTCTTGGGGTGAATGTGACTGTCCGAGGTGGCCGCAGCCTACTCGCAACAGACATGCTGGGTTTGATACGTGAGGAACTGGGAACACACCGTTATGACTTAGTCATTTGGCAAACGGGCACTGTCGAGGCAGTTCGCAATATTCCACCTGGAGAGTTTGGGCAGACTTTGTCCGAAGGGGCTGAAGCTGTCACGGCAGCCGGGGCCAACCTAGTGCTCGTAGATCCGCAGTTCAGTCGCTTCCTGCAAACAAACAGTAACCTAGAACCCTACGAACAGGGCTTGCAGCAAGTTGCGGCCATGCCGGGCGTCGTGCTGTTTCGCCGCTATGACTTGATGCGGGCGTGGGCAAACGATAGTCAGATTGATCTTGAACGGACACCTCGATCAGAACGACAAAAGGTAGTTGAGACCTTGCACACGTGCCTAGGCAAGCATCTAGCGCGGTTTGTGCTAGACTCGGCTCGGTCCTAAACCCAGCGTACCCCTAATACGCATCTACATTCATAATCATAGGGCTTGGGAACTGTTTGATCACCTAAGCTTTAAAATATCATGGGCTTATGCAATCCAGAGGTAGAACGTAAGCTATGTGTGGCGGACACCGCGTATTTCGCCGTGTGGCTGCATAAGGCGTTACACGAGGTATTCGGTTTAGCGTCCCAAGAACCAATCCCGAGAAAGTTGCTAATAGTCCTCGCGTCCGGCCTCGAAACTCCATGTTTGTAGTATAGTTCGCTCAAAGCAAATCAAGACCTATAGCCAAGATCTTTCTGTAGTATACCCGCTGTGGTGCTTGGAACAAGTCCTGCAGTTAGGACCTCACCATCCATCAGTTTAGCAGGCAGTCCCAGAGCTTTGGCAGCGGCAGGGCTCGGAGCATAAGCCTGACAGCTGTGCGGAGGCCTCGGGTGAACCAGGACAGCTTGCTTCTAGCGAGCTTTCTGGGCTGACGCTCCGATGTTTTTTTTCGGCAGGCGTCGGGTTCTCGGCTGCGTCCCACATCCCGGTCGAGACGGCCCAATAAAGGGCGAGCGACATCACGAGGATCAAACGCCCAAGGCGGTCGGGATACTGGATCTGCGTGTCTTGGATGCCGAACCCGCGCGATTTGAAGTCGGAGAACATCGGCTCGATCCCCCAGCGGCGCGAATACCCGAGGGTGCTGAGGTAGGAGGGCTCGGCGGACATGGCGACGATCCCGCGCAAATCGCTCCGCGATTTCGCAGGGCTCGGCGTGCCCGGGGTCATGGATGATGCCGATGTTGGTGCTGACGCGCTTGGCCGTCAGTGCCACGTCCTCAAAGTAATGCGCGCCCGAGAGGGCCAGATCGCCCGTCGTCGCCTTGCGCGATCCGATCCAGGCCTGAAGGTTGCCCTTGAGCCGCAGGCGGTAGTCCCACCCGCGATCCTGACACCACCTGATCAGGTCTGGCGT
>JAABUY010000336.1_pt1 | contig 87844 bp, 79 predicted proteins | sample 5560271 | NCBI WGS metagenome assembly JAABUY01 (sample SAMN10711886, study PRJNA513374) | rock metagenome | isolation source: Antarctica rocks | place: Antarctica: Victoria Land, University Valley | reverse complement strand
ATAGGCGCAGCCTCACCGAGTGGGAGTGTTGAGAAGCGGTGTTCTAGCTGCTTCTATGGAGCAGGGTAGGACTAGCGTCAGGGGCTGAGTGAAGACTCTGCCCACATTGACTGCAGTCAACATCCTTCCTACTTCTTCTGTAACTCTCTCGACCAAGACGTGCCCATAGGCAACACGGTTTAGGGGTTCCACTAGACGGCATAGTATAGCATGAGTATCCATTCCTTTCAATAACTGCAATTAATGTAAATAGAGTCTTTACTTAATCTTTAATGTTAATTCTACTTCACTTTATAGAAGTAGCTAGAACATCATTTCTCAACATTTTCACTTAATAAGACTGCATCTATTGACTCTCACTGACAATAAATATTAGATGATTAAACACATCATTAAGAGTTTAACAAATCATTTAAAAGTTTAACTAATCATTAATAGTGAATCTTATAAGTTCAATGAACTGCTTAAAAATCTATTTAAATAGAGACTTAATAAATTTGTTAATAATTATCTCTTAACTGAGTACAAAGTCTATCTGAATCTGATTGTGCTTATACAGATTGTAAATGTTATAATAAAAGATATTAATGTACTTTAATTATTTATGTATATATGTATTCTTAATTAAGATCAAAACAGCTTAATTGTCTTCTTTAAGCTGAATAAGTAAAGATATTTAATGAGCTTTATTCTTTTAAATACTTATGCAGTGTAAGTTGACTTCAAGATATTTATTTATATTTATGTTTCTTAATATCTGTTTAAGTTAGATCTCAGTCTTTATATACATTGACATGATTATGTATTCAGTCTCAGTAATTAAGATAATAATGAATTTTTATTTTTAACTTATTTACAATACTGATTCATCTTTAAGCATGTAGATACATTCTAAAATTGATTTTTAATTCTGCTTATTCAAAGCATAGTTAAAGTTAGAGTATTTAAGCCTTACTTGACTTTTATTAAAGCTGTACATGATGCTGAGATTGATAATTAATCTTATATACTACAGTAATTTCTTAAATATGTATTTATAATGCTCTGCAGAATTGCTGAGATATTGATTTAGTTAATTTAGTATAAAGATAATGTTTAATTAAATATAAATTACTGCATACATTAAACTTTTAATTGTCTATTAATACTGTCTTTAATTTATTCTTTAATCAGTTAAATTGATGAGACAAAAAACATTATATTTATTAAGTAAAATGCTGATGACTCTATGCTTATTAAATTGCATATAAAGATTCTTTAATATCTTATTTACATAATGAGTCTGATTTAGATACAGAGTTCTCATTTTATAATTGTGTATAACTTAAATATTAAGAATTTTCTGTGTCTTTTTTAAGTTCTTAACTTTGAACACATTCATAAGAGCTTGCTTAAATCAGAGAATGTGTAATAAATTTATTGAAGTTATGACAATATTATTTACATAAAGAAGCAGCATAATTCTTTTAATGCTGTAAAGAAAAAGACAGAGATCAGTCTTGCTTTAATGAAAACTTAACTTAAATAATTTAATGACATATTGTTTATATCAGTTCTGTGTGACTTGCTTAAGATTATAAAGGCTGTGCAGTATGTGCAGAATACAATTAGATGTGATATTGACTTTAAAAGAAAATGTTATATAGATTGTTTTCTTCAGAAAGAATTTCATAAAGATATTATTGACATTTACTTAATGACATTCTAGATTTTTGAGTGCAACAATAGTCAGAAAGACTCATAAAGTATTAAACTTAATAATAAGAATAAAGATGTTTTTATAATCAACATTATATGTTTATAAGAAGTCTCTTGTTATAAGTTTTGTCTTAAGCTTATTTAAGAATCTATTGATGTTCAGCTTAAGTTTAAAGATTTATTTACTGATTATAATGTTAATTTTTCTTAATGATACAGTCTCTTTTTATGTTTCATTTATTGTCAAGACTGTCAGCTCTACATAAATGATGTTCTTTTACATTTCTTCTCAGATTGAGTCTCTCACTGCTTCAGCATAAATGACAGGCATTAAAATGTTAAGTTTAATTATAGAATCTTCTTTATCTATAAAGAATGTCATAAGTGTCAGTATAGCTTTTAATATTTTAATTAAGAGCTCATTTATATCTTAATTGTTGTTGTTATTGTTTCTCTTTTATTTTAAGATCTCAATGTACAGAAAGATTCTGACTTCTTTAAGTGTCACTGTCTTAACTTAATTAATGTTGATTTTTTCATTTAATAATTCATCTAGATTGACTACAGTCAACTTAATCTCATATTATTTATCTTAAGACTTGTCAGTCTTAACTATGATTAAATTAAACTATATCTTACTGTTCTAAGTCATAAATGTCTGATCTGAAGCTGTAATCTTCACAATGATTAACTTCTTTTATAAACATTTAACAAATCTTTTATTTAAAAGAACATTTAATGTTTACTATTACAGTTTAAGATTAACAGTGTCTTTCTTTTTACTTTTAGTAAACTTTACAGCATGATTCTTAATGATGTGCTTAAGATCTAAAGCTTAAAGTTAATACTGCTTTGTAATTTTCTCAATATAGTTCATAAAGACTCTCACTTATTCTTAATTTATAAATTTGTTACATCTGTCTTCAGATAGTAACTTAAGATTAATGTAGCTGTAGCATTTGCATTTTTATATATAAATGTGCTTAATATTAGCTATGCAGTAATTCAATAAATTGCAATTTTAATTTATTAAACATTAATTTTTCTTCTATTTATCTGCTCACAAAACAATGACAGTCTTATCAGTCTTAAGCTGTGTCTCTTTTTTCTAAAGCTTTTATAAATTTCTCTTAATGTTTAAATTGTTCTAAGTGTCAATGACATTGCAGATCACAACATATTTAACTAATAGCACTTAAAGCAGTGTTTAAAATCATTATTTTAATTTAAATAATTTAATTATATCAGACTAAGTTGCAGCAATCTTTCTGCTGAGTTTACTCAGATAAATTTATACTTCTTTAATGAATACATTCTTTGACATTTTATATTTAATAAATTTTGTCAAATATTGTCTCTCAGTTATCTGCAACTTCTTTTTGTACTTAAACTTTAATGTATTTTAAACATTTTTTGTGTTAATTTTGTTCATTAGATATTCTTAATCATCTATATTTATATAGATAATAAGTCAATATAAAATCTTTACATCAGTTTTCTGATTTCTAAAGCTAAGACTGCTGAGAAGAAATGAGTCTGAGAATTTATTAATCAGTATGTTGACTATTAAGACTTTAATAACATTTTATAAATCTTTTTTTATCAATTATTTTTTCATAAAAGTAAATTATTAATTACAGTTCTTGTAAATAAGAATTGAGATAAGTTGTTGCTTTATAAAGAAGTTGTTGAAGTTTATGATGACAATAGTCAGCATGTAGTATAAGAAGTGAATAAAGTAAAATAATGATGTATGCATTGAAAATAATATAAGTAAAATAAATAGAAAGCTTTTATATCTTTTATTTTGTGAGATAATAGTGCTTATTTATCTTAATAATTTATACTAAATTATCAAAGAATAGTGCTTTCTGAGCAACTATGAATGCTGATTTTTGTTGAGATTAATTCTTTATGAATTTTTTAAATTAAATATACTCAGTTACTGCAGAATGCTGATTCTGCTAAAGCTAAATTTATTATAAATCTCAATAATTAGTGATACTGCTAAAGCTGAATTGACTGTAAATCTTAAAAGTTAACATACTTAGCTGCTGTCACACTAAAAGTATACACTTTCTTTAAGAAGCTTCTTGCTAATCTGAGCTCATAATTTATTGAAAGAAAGTAAATATTTATGTTATATTATATTATTTAGTGAAATCTCTAAACTATGTTGTCTATAGACACATTGTTACATCCCGATCGGAGGTTCCTCTGATATAGGGGCTAGGGGTTAGAGCTTGTGATATAAGAGGGTTTCAGGCACGTTGGGTTAACCGGTAGCTAGTAGTATGCTAAGTAACGATTGCATTGAACATGCCCATCTCCTTAGGGGAGATGGCTTGTCTATATACTGCTAGATCGCTGTGCTCGCCGGGGTCGCCGCGAGCATGGCGAGCTGATAGATCTCCCAGAGGTCTATCGCCTCGCTGAGGTCGCCGCGAGCATATCGAGCCGGGCGACCTTATACCCGTGAATACGCTGTACCCGCGTATATCTAGTTACTACATAACCTTTACTGGGTATGGCCGTAACACACATCTTGATCAAGAGAGTTGCAAAAGAAGTAAAAAGAATATTAACTACAATTAATGTAAATAAAATCTTTACTCAGTCTCTGATGCTAGTTCTATCTTGCTTCATAGAAGCAGCTAGAACATCACTTCTTAACAAGAAAGATATAAAGTAATGATGCTGTAATTACAGCAATACTAAATAAAGTTGCTAAATACATAACTTTTATAATTATTCAATATTAAGAGTTGATGAATTTCTTAAGTTTGTGCTTTAATGTATAAATTAAAGATCTTTAATCATTGAAGCTTTAATTTATTAATGATTTAGCTATTTTCACTGACTAATAAAATAGTCTTATCATTTTTAATAGAATCTAATTAAATTTGCTGTATGTTCTTGCTCTTAAAGATAAAATAAAGAAAAAAAACATCATCATTAAAATATATACATTCAATAAGAAACACTCAGTTCTAATTATTAACTTAAATACTGAAAGCTTATCTTTCTGTGTATTATATTAAGACTTTAAAGCTGTCAACAATGCTTATAGTAACTTTCTTTTCATTTATGTTGTATATATCTGACTTCAAGATATCATGCTGAATTCAAGTGAAGTTATATAGATCAAATTATTTCTAAATGAATTTGATGTTTTCAGCATTCTTCAATTCTGATTGAGATTGCAACTATATTGAGTCTTAAATTCTAAATATTAACACAGAAAACTTAAATATCAATTATATTTTAAAGATTTCTGATCATTCTTAGTCTTCATAAGCTGTTTAATCATGAATTTTAGCTGAGCAATTCATGAAGATCACTCTCAGACTGTCATAGTATCAATTTATTGAATCAGAGCATTCTTCTCATGCATTGACAGTCATTGTTAAGTAATGTAAAAGATCTTTGCTGATTGTTTTTCTTTTCATTGAGCTTGTAGGGTAGATTGAGGTAGATCATAGATTTGAGTGATTTCACAAAGAAAGACTGATGAATTACTATTCAAATCAGCTAGGGCTAAGGAATATCAAGTGTCAATGTCAGAAATTGACTTAGTCAGTTCACCTGAAGTCATTGTGGATGTGGGATGACAGCGAGGTGAGTGGCAGTGTTTGCTGCGACAAGGTGGCCCGAATAGGCGAGTGGCTCGGGTAACAGGGAAATTTGTTATCTGCGCAGCCAGCCATAGCTTGTCATGCAGCACCTACCGACCGCCAAACTCCCAGATACCAAGCCCTGTTTCCTCTAGTAGCGATACGTTACAGGCTGCCTCGACTCAAAAGGAGCGTTTTGGTTATCTTGCTCTCGAGGTGGCACTGGCCCGTGCATTGTTGTGTGGTCGACAGATAGCTCTTGTGGAGGAATTGAGCCAGGAGCAGAACTGGTTATGGGCAAGTATGCCCCTGGCTGCTCTCCTGGTAACCCCGTGTTTGACCGTCCGCTCGACGGTTCGATCGCGACTCCCGGCGGCGCCATGCTACCGTAGTAGTTCGGCTCAAGGGGTGATGGTAGGCTTTGAGTGTGCCACTGCTGGCTGTGACCGGCATGATGGAAAGGGTTCCGATCCTCATCCCTGCGGGATGACGGTATTGGCGGAGGCGCGGGCGGCGGAGATGGAGAGATTGATGTGGCACCGGTCACTCTTCTAGCTTGTAACAAGGCGCGTTGGTGCTTAGACATGGCCTGAGAGAGCTGTTCATTGGTCTCGATTAGCGTGAGAAGAGTCTGATCGTCTGGGGCTGGATTCTCGGCGTGAATGTAACCTTGTATGGACCGAGAAGCGGATTGACAGCGTTCTGCAAATTCCTTGATCAAATCATTGTGGAGGATTTCACCAGCAGGTGTAGACTGAACAACCTGCTGCAACAACTTCCCCGAGGTTCTGGCTTCTTCAATGCGTGCAGCTAGTTCATCGGGTGGTGGAAGACCTCGAGACCGGTGGTTCCGGGCGAAGTAATTCTGCTGATTTGGGTCGTATGGCGGCGCATTGAGTGTCCGAGGGACGGCCTGCTCAGAGTACCCTCGCATGTCTTTGTTCACCCCGTTGTTAATCAGTTTCGCGCCATATTTCTGCTGTTCCTTTCTCCACATATCCCTCAGCGGAATCAGAGATTCGTCATCGGGTTTCTGGGTTTCGAAAGTGTCCAGCGTCTCCCGTAGAATCTGCTGCACACTCATATCCCTGCCGTCCCTAAGCAGCTCCTTCACCGTGGTCACGAATTTGGCATCCAAGTTTCTCGTAAACGTTTTGCCGGGATTGTCGGCCAGTATACGGATGAGCATGATGGCATTGTATTGGACGTAACCTCTTTGGTAATTGTCCTTTGATAGAAACTTGCGGATTACATTGGCAGCTTCCTTAGCGGCAACGGGACTTGACTCGGCCGCTTCGACTATGACAGGAAGATGTAGAACTTCGTCCCCCTACAGCTCTCATCGTCAGAAGCTGCTTAGAGTAGTCATTGGGTTGAGTACCATACCGAGTTATGGGCAGCAGCCGATTCACAAAACAATCGCTGGAACGGGGGCAAACCGTATTAGCCACGACACAAGATAACATCTCGCTGGGGACTACTTACCACGCCTCTTGCGGCGCTTGCTTCTGGAGAGTCATCATTTGGGGTCGAATCGCCTTGCACTGCGATACCAGCAGTCAGCGTTTGTGATTTAGGTATGACGATCGACCGTTTTGACAACTCACAGCCCCGCTTGTTGAGAGAGCCCAGTAACCTTTTCATACTCAGGACGGGACGGGGGCGAGTAACTGGCCGGAAGCGCTGAGAGGAGGGCGCTCACGTTGAAGATAGGAATTGTACCGTACCACAGCCTTATGGATAACCACGCGTCTGTTGTGGCTGTGGCTGCGGCTGTGGCTGTCAAGAAGACAGTACTTTGTGCCTGACTATTACCTACATGTAATTCAACTGAAAGCAATGACATTCATTGCTGTACGAAGTACGTTAACAGACTCCTTCAATCGGTGCTGCTCCCCAGACTCTGAAGTGGTAATGTACTGTACTTTCGAGATTCTCAACTTTGGCTGCTAATCGCACACAACAAAAGCAACAGCAGCACATGCGTATCTCATGTTTCTACAGGTTGTAAGAACGGCTAAAGGTCAACACACAGGGGACCCGATCCCACGCTGACTATGACGACAACAGCAAGAGCCGCAACTCCATAAGTGGCCTTCCGTGCCTGATGCCGTGGCGCCACCTTTTGCGGGCACCTCCCCAAAGATTGATTATTCATCCTCCTCATCCTCTGGGTCATCATTGATGGGTTCTACAATCAAATTACCACTGCGGTCGAGGTGGTCTTTCAGTGTACCTTCAGCGTTTACCTCGTAGACCGTACGGGGCATCGGAGACACTAAACGAAACCCATAGTCATGTTTGAATCCTGCCGGATGGGGTGCTTCCTCGTATTCGTGATCATCCTGATTTTGGAGAACGTCATAGCATTCAACGAATGCGTACAGTACTTCCATGCCAGATCCAGGAGGAAACCGCCGGATTACTCGCTCCCCCGACGGCATCCTCACGCTAACACGTATAACGTCGTGTACATTGGTAGATGGCTCTTCTAGAAGAGATTGCGCCCTCCATCGTTTCCATTGTAATAGGTCCTGCGCTTTCTTCTCTTCAGCCGCCAACTCCTGCTTAGCTTGCAAATCCGCGCGTGCCTTTGCTGCGTCTGCTTCTTTCTTCAACCTTGTACGCTCTCTGTCATGCGCAAGCGACCGTTCGTAAGCAGAATTCTGCTCTTCGCGTAGACTACGTGAAGCTTCCTGCTCTGCACGGGATGCCCTTGCTCTCTCGAGATTTCCAGAGTGTTGAGTAACAGCGACTTGTAATTTGACGAGGAAAGCAGTTGGGGGCATTACACCAGTAATACGGGTAACCACCGACATAGAGGTCGCCGGATACTGTGCCGTCTGAACAATCACGGCCGTAAAGGGGAACTTCGTGCAGTGCAGTGCGTTGGACACTTGGTAAGCCTCAGAGTCCTGTACACTTCCTGCCCATAGGATTATGTTGTTCCTTGAATCGTTGATGTAGCTCACTACCGCGGATGAGAGGAGAGTTTCTCGAACGAAGCCAGCATTGTCGTCATGCTCCGGAGATAAAAGCACAACCAAGAGGAACTTCAATTCTCTCTTCGCAATATCAAGCGCCTGAGCATAACCATTTTCGAACAACTTAAGCGAATGACTTCCGTATTCTTCCCCAAACTCCCGTATGAATCTCGCAGCAGCATCACGTGGATTCAAAGATCTCCGCCCGGTTGTATCCTGTCGTGGGTGCCTTTGACCAGGACTTCCTGATAGGAGGCCTGAGAACAATCGAGGCAAAAATGGCAAGAAATATCCAAGAAGACCAACGGAACGGGTGAAGAACCGGGAAACAATACTGAATGGCGTCAAGAAGAGCCTGAGTATGACCGGTGGTTGGTACACAACCTGACCATCCGGCTGAGGGACTATCCGAGGTGCAGGATCGATGTCAGAGTTGGAGGCAGAAGAGCGCAAGGTAGGGGATCTAGTGAGAGGCCTCTCGCGACGATCTGTCTGCTGTGATGAAGGGCCATTAGAGAAAGATGTCTGAGCTTCCGTTACCGGATCCGAGGAAGCTTCCCCATCGAAATATTTTGCTATCGCAATCTGTAAATTTATTAACGAGGGTCCGTCGTAGTGGTCTTTAACTCAGTCGGGAGTGAGCACCTCTTACCTGAACATTCCACTGTGACCGTTCCAGTAATGGTATACCTGCCGATGGCTCTTGATTGGTGACTGAGGTATACGTTTGCAAAGCGAGCAGCTGGCTCTCGTTGAGCCCCGTAAGGTCGACCTCTGTACTCACCATCAGAGGATTCATGACCTGCACGTCATCTGAGCCGAGTTCCTCAAGAGTATGGTTCCAAATCTGTGTTGATGAGCAGATGGTCTCAAGTCCTGCAGTTTGGAAAACATGTAGTCGAGAGTACGAAGTACTCTGTACCTATTAGTGACACAGCCCGGGAAGTACCGTGCGTCAACACTGGACGGTTTACAAGCTCATGTACGCGTGTAAGGGTCTGAAACTAGAAGACTACAACCTCGGATTATATATTTTGGCGTTGTTGTGACTGACTTGGGAACAAAACTCGATTTGGGCCGTGCCACTCGGTCTCCCAAGAGAGCGACTAGTTAGGATTGATTAGGGATGCAGCATAAGCCCTTCCACCTAGTAAAGTGAGAATTACGTTCCAAAGCTCCCTGAACCTGAGCCCAATGCTAAAGTATTCCATGTAGGGACAATGGGGATATATACCGGTTGAACATGTAACGAATGAGATGGCGGCAACGATGAGGGGCTCCCCAGGAGAGGTGCGACGGACCGGACTGTCCCCCAAACCTAAAGGACGCGGTACGTGACGGTTCTGTCACACAGAACACCCTGATCTTATGGGGACTGCTCGGTGTCGTGCAGTGACTTCGTGAAGGGAGGGTTCACTGACAGCATACATCTGATCAGAGAATGCGAAAGATACGTTGTGCCGGAACGTGTCTATATATGGTTATTGCCGCTATGAAGACAAAGGTATAACCTCTGTCACCTCAGTTACTGACAGTGACCTGATAAGCTCCGTGATCATAGGATGTGCCTTCAATCATGATCTGGTCAAAGGCCCCTCGCCCTCAACTCAGACTGAAAGGTGGGCCCTCCCCTATTCCAGGCCTTAGACCTAAAATGTATATTCAACACCAAATCTCACCTTCTACCAGTTTGAAGAAAAGACTGAATGTGGAATCTCCGAGTTTCACGCCGTCATTGCTTGCAACCAATGGGACTGCCCCAAGCATCAAATCTACCGCCATTTCGCCAAAGGCAGCGAATGCTGCTCCCTTCATGCCAAAAGGGCCGGCATCCGGTAACAGAATGAAGAGTCCTGCCTTTCAAGTCGCTGACTGAGAAGCAGTAGGTACTGCAACTCCCCCAGTGCGCTATGATGCATCGGTTCTCGATTGGACTGCTCCTGAATCACAGGAGTTTCTCCCCCAGATATTCGAGCCTCTTCAGATGGTAAGTCAAGTACGATTTGGTATGTGGCCCTCGAGAGATTGCTATATGTGTGCCGCATTGGACCAAGCCGCGTTATACTACTGTACGGGATCGCTTCTACCTGTCACAAGAGGATGAGAGTTTCTCTATGGTCGATATGCACTCATCTGGGCGGCGACCGCACATATGCTCTCCTCGAGCAGGGCACAGTCTCCCAATTTCAATTCACAGACCTGCCGAACTGTGTGCAACCATCGATTGGAGCTCGACACTATTACCGGGTACATCTTATCTGCCTTACGAGCTGACATCGCATGTGTATGTTGTCGAGGAATATCGCTATCCGAGCCCATTCACACCAGCTTTGGAAATCATCCTGGAATGCTATCTATAGTACTATAGAGAGTAAACATCATCGAGCGATTCGGAAGAGAATGGAATCGAAGATATTATCCTATTGTCTAGTCTTGAGAACAATGTTTCATGCAGCATCCGGCTTCAATTCACACATTCTCTTATGCAAGTCTTTACTATCTCTTTAGAATGCTCACGTTGAGTTGCAGGGTGACACCGGCGGTGGGCTTGGCCCTTCCGCACCGTACGACCCTTTCATTACACCATCAGCGACGCTCAACTCAAATAATAGCATCAGTCATCAAGCGCAGAGTAATCCTTACGCGGCGGAAACGACATTGCCAGGAGGTTCTGCTTACTATCAAGCCCAGGCTAGTTACGTTCAGCCAGTGAGTTGCAGTACGAGCGAGCATAGCATACCCTGAACCTAATTTCCATTCTCTAGCTTCAATACCATCTTTACGCCCCATTGGGTCCTCACAGAGAGAATTTGTTACCTTATCAGCGAGCCGCCAATGACTTCTTTGTATCCGACAACCTGAGGGAAGCTCTACAGCGGCAATCAGCTGCCACATTACAAGTGCTCCCGAGTAAGTATTTGTGACGCTCCCATCGTTGGCCCACGACATATACTGAGTATGAAACCAGACTCAACACTCCCATCCCAGATCGACTATTTTCACTCGCTCGTGCCATTGGACGTCAGCAACCAAAGAAACGCATCGATATTTGGCTATCCCAGCTGGATATACAAAGGTGTCTCAAGCAAGGACGGAAATACCTACGCGATCAGAAGACTTGAAGGTATGTATGTCTTCCAGTACATCTTTAAGTGACAACTCTGATATGTCCCTCATAGGGTATCGCTTGACAAACGAAAAAGCAATCAGAGCAGTCCAAAATTGGAGACGGATTAACAGCTCAAACGTTGTGATTGTACATGACGCGTTCACGAGTCGTAATTTCGGCGACAGCTCCCTAGTGTTTGTGACCGATTACCATCCTCTTGCAAGGACTTTGGCGGAACATCACTTTGGCTCAGGAGCTCGTCACCCGGGTCGCCCTGCTGGGAGTCATGTTTTGGAACAAGTGTTATGGAGCTACGTTGTCCAGATTGCCTGTGCACTGAAGACGATTCATGGCTCTGGGCTTGCAGCAAGGATAATAGATCCCACCAAAGTTCTGCTTACGGATAAAAACCGAGTGCGCCTCAGTGCGTGCGGGATCATGGATGTTGTTCAACACGATACGCAGCGCACCCTCTCCGAATTACAGCGGGGTGATCTCCTACAGTTTGGTCAACTGTTACTGGGAATCGGTACGATGAATCCGAACTTTAGCCACAATGCGTCCAAAGCTATGGAACATTTCTCTCGAGCGTACGGACCACAGTTGAGAGACTCGGTATTCTGGCTCATGGGTCTAAACTCTCCCGATCAGCCGCGGGGGATCGACATATTTGTCAATGGAATCTCTTCGCATATCATCACGGCCTTTGATAACAGTCTCCATCAGAATGACCAGCTCAACACGGAGCTGAACCGAGAGCTGGAAAACTCACGCATCTTGCGGCTATTGATAAAGTTGAACTTTATCAACGAACGTCCCGAATATGAGCACGACAGGCAGTGGTCAGAAAATGGCGAGCGGTACTTTCTGAAGTTGTTCCGCGATTACGTCTTCCACCAGGTCGATGCTCAAGGGCATCCCGTGACCGACCTGGCACATGTCTTGACATGCCTAAACAAGCTTGATGCGGGCATCGAAGAAAAGGTTACTCTTACCAGTAGGGACGAGCAAAGCTGTTTCGTGGTCAGCTATCGGGAGCTCAAACGTGGGATTGAATCAGCTTTCCAGGAGCTTACGAAGACGGCTAGGACGATGTAGGAGCAACTCTGAAATGGGCAAGTTTTTCGATGGGAGGTTTCCTCCGAGTGAGTGTTCATGGATAACGACGATGACATAGATTTGGGTAGAAGGGCTTGAATGATCGGGGGAGGCGAGCCATAGCTCTCGCGTGTGGCCGCTGCCACAAGGTGGCTAGGGAAGACGCAGCAGAAGTGCAGCAAAGACACAGACCTTGAGAAGGTACTTTGTACATCAGTCGATGGTTCATATTATCGAGTCCGAGCCTCTGCAAGGTGAAGACCTGTAATGCTGGATTCGAAAGAGGAGCTGATATCGCTCTCTACGTTTCATATAAGAGTAGCTAGCATCATTACGAACATCATCAACCTGACAGAAGGTATCTGACCCAACAGTCCTGAGCATTCGTGGTGCCGGCTGCATATACTTTGTAGTATGCACGGTCGCAGCGTCAACACGCTTCTTGTGATCGTGTGCGCAATCGAGTCCACCTCTGACTGGGGAGGAAGGGATAGAAGCTGTCGTTGACGTGAGGATGTTTCAGTCATCAGCCTGGACGAATGGATTCGCAATCTCTTCACTTCCGTCGACAGGAGAAACCAGGACAAGTAACGTTCCCCGTGCGACGATGAGGCCCAGAGAGCGAAATGATTCGTTCCCTTCCTCGTCTGTACTCGGACCATCAGCCACCATGCAGGCATCAAGCAAGGCTTGCATTTCCAAAGAATTGCGTACCTCTCAAAGTCTCCTTGACGTCGTCCAGAACTAGATTCATAAGCTGGTCGAAGCCTTTCAGCGTCCCGACAACTGAGCGCCCGGTCATTAGCGTCAACGTCATTTCCGTTCGGAAAAGAAAGGTTTCGTACTCTCCCTCCCTCCATTGAACTTGACAGTAATCTCCTTATCCATGTATCTGGTCAAGTCGAGAATATTCTCTTTTTTGGGTCTCTCCTGCTGCTGCCCCTGCCCCTGCCCGCCATGCCCTCCGCCTCGTGACCCTCCCCGTCCTCCACGATGTCCCCCTTCCCCTCCATCTCTACCACCTCCCCGTCCACGGCCGCGAAAAGAGCCCCGTTCTGACATGGATTAGCATGGGGGTGTTGTTGCTTTGCGCGAGAGTGATGGCGATAGGTTGATGGGGTTGATGCGCGGAGCTTTTCCGTAGGCGCTAAACGCGGGAGACGTATTATAAATTAGACTAGTAAGGTATTGTACCAAGTTAGTAAGATAAGGTACCTTACTGTAGGTATGTACCTAGGTACGAAGCTTTGGGTGTAGGATCGGCACGCTCGTCCGCCCCGCCCTTGCCTTCGCCCTCAAGCCTGGAGCCGCTTCGCACTTATGGAGATGACTCCTCGAAAGCTTCCTGACAACTGCGGAGCCATCACAGTAGTAACTACCCCCCATCATTTTTGAGCACGAAACACATGTCCCCTGTCGCATTGCTTTACGAGGTAGCTTATCTGGTAACGTTATGGCTACTTCCCGCATTCCGCGCCCCTTAGACTGATCCAAGGAGCCAGACTCTCTCCGCTCGAGACCCTTCGCATCTTTTGCGCATATACTACCGACATTAATAATTCGATATTCACTTAGACAACCTCGAGCGACCGATAATGGAATCCAGGCAGAGTACGGCACCTGCGACCGCCAAACGCAAACGAAGCTCTTCCGGAGAAGTCCCCGTCCCCGCCCCCGCGGCCAAACCGGTGAAGGGACACACCAATCATCTCCAAATCAACTACCTGGCACGCCAATACACAGAGAATCTTCCGGTAGTGTCCGCCGAGGATACGCTACCTTCAATTTTGGCGCTTATCGGCGATTACGATGGAGTTCTACAGCGACATGAGAGCATGGCAGGAAATCTCGGAGCAAAACCGCTTGGGCCCATCCTCATCAAACGTTTCGACAGGCTCTTTGACGGACCTCCCAGAGTACTTAAGACCCACGGGAAGGAAGGCACTACGGTCAGCTGGCTGGATGTCGTCGAGTTTGCGAGGAACAAGCCGGAACAGTTCAACTTGGAGAAGATGAGAAACGGCGTTCGGGTGTGTCAGTTTTACACGAAGCAGAGCCGAGTCGAGATCTCCGAGGAGGATTACGTATTGATTGCCTCGGGCATGCCGCAGAAGTTGATTCCGCCGCAGCCGATTGTCGAGGATGAAGAGAAGGAGCTAGGAACGTTGAAGATCCTTGAGAAGAATCTGACCCAGATTGTCCAGCTAGCCGATCAAGGTAGGCACCATATCCTCCACATACTGTGAATCACTTCGGGTCTGTTAAGCTGTTTGTGCAACAGTCTCTGCCCGCGCAAGGCAGCTTAATCACCGCCTCAAGAATCGAAGGAATGCGATTGTAACTAGGAGAGAAGCCGAAACCGCTGTGCAGAGGAGTCTTGCCGGGCGGTCGGGCAGCCCTGTACCACTGCAAGATGTAGGAAACAGTATGCAGGATTCATCAAGCGCAAATCCCAATGGACATGAGCGGAAATCGCACTCGCCAGCCTCCGGCTTCGTTGCCGTTAACGCACGGCGTCCGGGTCAGGCTAATAGCTCACCAGTCCCGACAGGGTACACGCCGGAGATGCCTAATACCAGCAACGTGACGATTGTGAATGGCACGTCTGTACGCGGAACGTCGCCAGCCACTCGCGCAGAGCTTATGACCAGATTCTTTTTCTCGAATGAGCGTCGACATCATGATAAACCGGCTCGCGACCACAGTTCGAGGCGGACTTCTCTCTCTGACTCTCGCCCTTCGCCGGCAGCCCCCAATGCCGTAATGCACTTGGAATCAAGGCATACCCCTAGACATTCTCTAGATACAGGCGATTACGCCACCCTTCTTTTGAACTCCGCCTCTGCCGTTCCGATTCCAGGCACTCCTTCATCCCTCCTCCCGTATGCCAAACCTACACCGCCCGAGAAGGACGATGGCGGGCCATACAAGGCTGAGATGGTGGCGCGGATGGGGCACTTGCAAAAGGGTGACAGGGTCATTCCGCCTTGCGATCGATGCCGGCGACTGCACATGGACTGTCTGAAGAAACTCACCTCTTGCGAGGGATGCACGAGGAAGCATGCAAAATGCTCTTGGCGGGAAGTCAGAGAAGAGGAGATATTAGAGGGGAGGGAAGGGCATGGCGAGGATGGCGACGAAGACGAGGATGATCGTGGTCAAACTCCAATAGTGACCGAGAACGTTCAGGACACGCACGACAACCCGGAACCTAGCGGGGAAAAAGTGGCAGAGCATGAAGAGCTCGCAGAGCAAGTTTCACCTACAGTGCCAAATGAGGCGCTAAACGATGTGGCGGAGAGTAAGGTGGAGTCTCGCACTCAAGAGTTCAACGAGGGGGGGTTGAACGGAAGGGAACCATTGGAGAGCAGACGAACAGACACTGACACTGCCCGAGAGCAAGTAACGGAGTAGGGATATGGTGAGGATCGAAGCACCATAGTCTTCAACTATCGGCTTGAGTGGTTTTGCTGGTACCTAACACGCCTAGGAAGTGCTTGCAGACACTTGTATGTCCCAACACCGACAGCTCGAAAGCACGCCCGCGGAAGCCTTTTGGAAAGGCTTCATCCTGAGCAAGAATCAAAGGGGGCCTGCCGACTACTTGGATCGCTCAGTGAGATCTAGAGAAAGGGTATTTCTATAATATATATATGGATCTAATTCAAGGGGCAGAAAGGCGCTTCTCATAGCCGCTCTGATCTATCTTTCTCCACCCTTCCAGGGCTTGATATATTGGGCTTGGTGGTTCATTGTATGCTAATCTCATCTGCTTTGATATTCTGGGCAGACACACCCTCCTAAGATCTCGTTAAGACAATATACTCCAATGGTGGTTCAGCCTTACGATCGCAAGAAACGTGCGCTTACAGTAGTACCAGAAAAAGCCAGCACAGCGACTCCCGCCGAAAAGCACACCACTCGCACCCCCGTGGCGTCGAGGACACCTGTTCACTGATTAAGCACTATGTGGTCAGCATGGCGTAAGCGTGGAAGCCCCCAACAAGCAACCTAAACGCAACCGGTGACCTTTCCCGGACGTGGAGTTCGTGTTAAGCTCGTCGAGAACGGACTCGGTTGGCTTCGCGTTAGAGTTGCCCTCGTTGCCGCAATAGGGAGAGAGTGAAACAGGGCTGCGTAACTGGTTTGGATCAGCGCGTACACCTGTTGCCGGCAGAAGGACAGACAGGTGCTGCCCTGTCGTGGTTGATCAACAAGAATGACTCGAAGACGCTGGTAACGTACGACTTGGTCGTTCAATGTTGTAGAGTGCTGGGTGACGAGGGGCTTGGCATTGGGGTGGCCTTAGAAGATGGCATCTGACGGCGCTGGCAGCTTAAGTATGTAGGGCAGTGATATTTCGGGGCGATTGCATGGTGTTAGGTCTAAAGCAATACGCTATAGGAGATCACGAAAGCTTCAAAGGACAGGAGATGTTCAATGCCAATGCCCCACGGCCATTGATCTAGTTAGTCGCCTATGCATAGGAGGGAGTGCGTACAGACGGCAACTCCGATATCCTCTTATTATATCTCCCACACGCGTCTTTATATAAATATCAATAAGAGATAGTTCGCAAACGCTTGGTAAATATACACACTTTTGCTTAGGTTCACTGACCAACCGGCACGCTATTTGAAGACCACTGCCCGCCCTTTTCGCCCCTTAGATACTCCATGATGTCGCCGCCATTAGTTTGAAAGAAGACATGCAGCTCCGATAGCGAGTCCGGGGTCGGAAAGAACGTGGTCGAGGCAATTCTGGTTCCGGGCAGGGCCTCCACCCCCTCATCGACGTAAAACAAGTTGTTCCAAGTCGAATTCTCTGAGGCTGCCGTGAACTCGACGCCGACAATTCTGTCGGATGGGTCTTGAACATAGACGTGGTTACTGTTACTGATGGCCGACTTGGCGCGCACCGGAGTGTTGGCGGCAGGGCCTGTGGAGGATTAGAGACCGTGGGTTTCAAGTCGGCGAGAAGATAAAGGAGTGAGCAATGACATCGCTCGGTACATACCTTTGACCCATGTATTGGGTGGATGATTTGGGTCATTCAGTTGAGTGCTATCGAAATCGTGCCACCAAAATTCGAGCTGGTTCTGTTGGTTGAGGAGATACAAATATGTAATGCCGGAATTGACACCCGCGCATGCAAGTCCTCCGTCGCCGTTGGCACCAGCGAATGAGTGACCTCCTGTCCACTCCCGAATTCCAAAGGAATATATAAGTTCATGCACGGTGTTGTTGTCGACTCCGTAGAATAAGCGTACCCCGCCGCCGTGACCGCTGGCGTCATAGATTTGATCGTTATTACAAGCCGCCAGATCTACGCTGGAGCTCCCCGACGCCTGCCAGTTCGAGGCGCCCAGAGATCCGTTGACCCATTTGTTCGTGGTGTTTGACTTGATCGCTTCCTGGACGATATTGAAGGAGTCAATGTAGAAGAGATGTACCTACGGAGATGGAGACTTTAGTACTACGCTCATCACCGTCGCCATGACTTATAGGGATCGGGTCTGTCCTACCATCATAGTCATGTTCTGGGTGTAAGAGACTGCCGAGATAGGTGTTCCATTCTTCACATTCGATCCCACCACGATGTCGGAGGTTGGTCCTTTGAGCCAAGCAATGCCCTTGAGTTCGGACGATCGGATTTGGCCAGTGTAGTCCTGAAAATACATGAAAAGGTCCTTTGCACCAATACCCAAGTCTAAGAGCGCCGTTCCTGTGCCCTTGAAAGCCCCTGAGGTAGAGTTATGGAATGGTGGCTTGACCGATGGAATCGCCGTTGATGCTGCGCTTGTTGCTGCGCTTGTTGCTGCGGTTGTTGCTGCGGTTGTTGCTGCGCTTATCGGTTGTGGTGTTGTTGGGCTTGGAGATCTTTGCACGGTTAGTATTGACGCCAGCAGAGACATGGTGGCGACAATTACGAGGGATTATCGTGCGCTTGTGTCCGTCGTACAACGACGCCGACAGTAACAGCTATTGCGGTTGCTACCACAATTGCTACCACAATTACAGCCACCGATATCCAGAACCATTTTCTCGGCATCCAGCATACTGATGGACGTCGCCCGGAGAGGCGATGATCATGTTCGGCAAGAATTTCTTTCTCTTCCTCACCCAGTGCTACTTGTGGAGCCTGTGTGTAACGATGATCCTCATTCGGAATATGTTCCAGACCAGGGAGAATTGGTACCACTTCAATCCCATGTTGGATCTCCACTGGTTCTGGGGCATCATCGTGCACCGTTCTTCTCTGCTTCGCAATGTGACTTCGTTGTTGCTGTGATCTGATCATTATGCAGCCCACTCTCTCCACTTCACTCGGGATTGTAGTGTTCGCACAGCAGATACCCAAGATAGAGAAAACACGAGGCAGGAAGCCGAAATTCCTCCTGCATGGTAGAAGCAGCAGCCCATGAGATAACCCCATATTATATATACATGAAACTGACGCAGTACTGCGGCACAGCGTTCAATTTGTCTAGGCGCCACCGGCCAGCGGCCAGCGCCAGCACGATCACCAGGAGTCAGTATAGACACTCGCTGCTGTGAACATTTAGAATTAAACTACTGGTGCGTAACAAAATTATAAGGAAACGTGAAAGATCTTTCACCTCCGTGTTCATGAACATCTTCGTTGAATTGTTCTGAACCAGAATAAATGTGGGATGTTAAGGTACGAAGTACGCTTCGTACAATTGGACACTTCGTAGCAAGGACCAGCCGACAACTCATGAATTTTGAACCCACCCGAAACAGCCCACATGACAGATGGGAGACTGGTACCTAAGCATTGATTGAAGGTGTTCTATCAATTCGGGCTGCAGCACACAGTTTGGGACTCCGACCTGTAGATGATAACCAGGAAGTCAACCTTACCTAAGGTAGGTACTGTAAGGTATGCAAGTTACTAGGTAACATAATCGCCACCCAGTTAAGCCAGCCACCCAGTCAAGCCACCTCGCTGTTGCTTAATTAACCCTTGTCAAAACACCTTGAATTATTGAGATTACCACCCCCCCTAGTCATGGCCTAATTGGCTGGAACGGAGTAAGAATCAATCAATCAATCAATCTACCACCCCCCTAGACTAACTACATGAAAACTGAATTATTCATGAGCATTTTCTTTCAGATCAGCTTCACAAATTCAACTTTGCTTTTTAATGCATGATATTTAACTATTTTATCAGTCAATTTCTTTATCTTCTTCTCTGCCTTCTGCATCATAGCTTTACTCTTGTCAACAATAAGAACTTAAACATTTTCAACATTCTTTTATGACTGCTTCTTTCACTGTTGCTTTTACTTGTTAAGCAGCTTCTAATTAATTCACTGTAAAACTGTTCTATCTGTCACAGCTGTTAAAGCTGTGTCTTTTAGATCTAAAATACATATATACAACAACAATGTTATATTTACTATGATCTCATTTACAAACTGATTGATTTGAGTTGCTGTATTAGATGTGACAGTGATGTTGACTTGAACTTCATTGAAATTTGTAAAAAAGACATAGAGTGAGATTTTTGATCAAGATAATTTCAAAATAACAATAAAAGAATTAAACAAAATAAAATCTATATTTCATCATGCACTCAGAATGTTCTAAGTTGTAATTGCTGTCAATTTAGTCTTCTGATAGTAGCATAGAAAGTTTAGCTTATTGATATTAATGATTTCATAATGTAAATAAGTATAAATATACTTCTTATAGATTTTGCTCAATGATTTAAAGACTTCAACATTCAATGACTGCAGCAAATAAGTTAAATGTAGAGAAAGACACAAAGTCATAATGCTGTGATCACAGCAGTACTAAATAAAGTCAGTAAAGACATAACTTTTGTAATTATTTAATATTAATAGTTAATGAGTGTCTTGAGTCTGAATTTTAATGTATAGATTGAAGATCTTAAGTTACTGAAGCTTTATTACATTAATAATTTAGTCATTGTCACTGATTTATAAAACAGTTTAATCATTCTTAATAAAGTTTAGTTATATCTGCTGTATCAGTTTGTTCTTGAAAATGAAGTAGAATGAAAGAGTAATGTTATTGAACAATACATACTTAATAAGAAACACTCAGTTCTAATTATCAGTCTGAACATTGAAAGCTTATACTTCTATGCATTATATTAAAACTTTAAAGCTGTCTGTAATGCTCATTGCAAATTTCTTTTCATTTATGTTATATATGTCTGACTTCAAAATATCATGCTGAATTCACATAAAGTTGTATAAATCAAATTATTTTTAAATGATTTCAAGATTCTCAGCATCCTTTTAATTCTGATTGAAATTGCAGCTATACTGTGTCTTAAAGTCTGAATGTCAATACAAAAAATTCTTATATCAATGTTGTTCTAAAGAATTTAGATCATCTTTGATCATCATTAAATGCTTTATTATAAATTTCAGCTGTTCAATTCATGAAGATCATCCTCAAGCTGTCATAATATCAATTTATTGAATTAAAGCATTCTTCTTATGCATTAACAGTCATTGTTAATCTGTCTGAAAGATCTTTGCTGATTGTCTTTCTTTTCAACAAGCTTGTAGAGTAGATCAAGATAGATTATAGATTTAAGCAATCTTGCAAAGAAAAACTGATGAATCATTGTTTAAATCAGCTAAGACAAGGCTATATTGTGTGAAAATATCAGAAATTGACTTAATTGATTCATCTGAGATCATTGTGGATGTGTGATGATGATGAGGTGAACAACAATGTTGATGAGGATGTTTGTGGCTAATGGGGTGGCTCAACTGGGTGGCTGGCTCGACTGGGTGGTGATTACGTTACCGTAAGTACCTGGTACTAAGGTAGTAAGGTAAGGTACCTGGTAGTGTCAACTGCTATTTCACTCCCCGAGTTCTGCCTGCCATTTATGATTTCCGAAGAGATTGAGATTCTGGGTACCTATCTAGGTAGGCAGACGCTTTGTTCGTGGTGCCGGTTATGGTATGATATGACCGGTAACAGAAATTCAATTATTCAAAACCTCCTCGTACCTACCTATCTTAGGAGTTAGCAAGAATCTATGGATGACCGTGCTGATGGATGGTCCAATTCTCCGGCAAGCACAGACCACCTTCGTTACTGCCTTTACAGTACCTAGGTAGACGACTGGATCGAGGAGATAAGAGAATGGAATAATATTAAGAGATGTTTACTTTTCACTGATGACCACCAACGGCCACCAACGGCCACCAACGCAGAACAATCATCAGCTAATGACCTTATAATCGCCTTCCTTCCAACTATATTCATCAACTGACAGCCGGTGTTCGACGCCTTACAAGAAGTCGAGATTTTGATTCATACCATCGTTCACAACAAGCTCGTGTCTTGAAGATTGATAAAGGTCAACAAGTCATCATCATTGTTATCATCCATCGTTATGTCGTCTGAGGCAAACCTGAGTAGCGCGATATCAATGCACCTAAACCCGTTCCATCTGCACCCGGATCGATCAGAAGCATCCACGCCGATTCCACAAGCGAACATCGTAAACAGGAACGGAGCCAGCACTTCCTTCGAGGCCGTCACGCCTGCTTCCAACGAGAATGACCCAGTCTCACGACACTCTTCGTTGCACTCAGCTAGGTTTGTGGATTTGGAAGCTCGTCAGCCGCCACGGTACACACGCGAGAATGACCCCTACCAGCTCTCATCTAAGCTCAAGACTCCGAGCGAGATCAACCAGATACGTGCAAACAGTTCTCGCAGGCGCGACGGTTGTGGGCCGATTGTTGTCACCAAGAAAGCGCACAAGGCGAAAAAGCTCCAGGACTTTTATGAAAGCCAGAACGAGGGCATCCAGCGGCTGTTGAAACCTGTAGACGAGCATGTCCGGCAGGCCAAGGAGTTCGATGGCAAGAACTTACTGAAGTATCGCATTGCGGTTCACGGATCATTCGCAGCAAACGTGTGCCTTGCAGTTCTACAGATCTACGGTGCCATAGCCTCTGGTTCATTGTCCCTGTTCACGACCATGGCCGACGCAGTATTCGATCCCATGTCGAACGTAACTCTCATCGCCTGCAATCGCGCAGTTAAGACTGTTGATCCCCGAAAATTCCCTTCTGGAAAGGCCAGGATCGAGACAGCTGGCAACATCGTCTTCTGTTTCCTGATGACTGCCGTCTCATGGATGTTGATTGTTCTCTCCGCACGCGATCTGGTAGCCGGATCCACCTCGGATACGACGGACTTTCACCTTCCATCTGTCATCGCCGTCAGTGTCGCTTTTGTCACCAAGTTGGCCCTGTTTCTCTACTGCTGGTCTCTTCGCAACGTGTACTCTCAAGTCCATATCCTCTGGGAAGACCATCGTAACGACATCATCATCAATGGCTTCGGTATCCTGACGTCGGTCGGTGGAAGCAAGCTGAAGTGGTGGATTGACCCTATGGGCGCGATCATCCTCGCTTGCCTGATCACGACACTTTGGCTGAGAACCGCATATTCCGAATTTCAACTCCTCATCGGTGTGACTGCAGACACCAAGATGCAGCAGTGGATTACGTATATTGGTGAGGCTCTCCCAAAATACTCCGTCATCAACGCTCATGCTAACCCGTTGATTAGCGATGACACACTCGCCAATGATCACCGCCATCGACACCGTCCGGGCCTACCACAGCGGGCCCCGCATCATCGTGGAGGTCGACGTGGTCATGGACCCCAATGAGTCCCTTCGTGCCACGCACGACGTGGCCGAGGAGCTCCAGACGAAGCTGGAGAGCTTGCTGGATGTGGAAAGGGCGTACGTCCACATCGACTATGAGACGTCGCACAAGCCGGAGCACTTCTTGAAGAAGGAGCTCTGAGCGTGCGGCGCTGTGTAGTCGTTGTGGGCGTACGCCCTTTTGCCGGGGTGCTTGGGGGAGGCCTTCCGCTTTTTTGATACCAGGCTGTTTTCCGGGGCGCTCCGGAGTTTAGGATTATACAAGATACCCAATCAAATGATCAGACTTCTCCGGGAACCGTTTTAGTCCTTGAACATATGCTGAGGTGCCATGCTGACACTGATGTAAACATTCGACGGTGCCCAGATACTCTCACACCTGTACATACAACCAGCCAACGGTCCTTCCATAATTCACACGCATATCAGCGCCGGTGACCTCTATAACGATACCCGAGGTTTATTTCGAGCTATTTCGCTCAGAATCTGAACATCGACCATATACTTTACAGTAACAAGTCTCCAGCCCGGGACAGTTGCGAAGCCCGTCAATCACGACCATTGACATGAAACAGAACAGAGGACTACCTATTCAACTCGCCAAACGGGTTCCTGCCCAAAAGAACATGCCATAAATGATCCGTCACCCTCCAACTCCAATAATCGCTTCTCCTCCGTCACAACAAGCCGGTGCCAGAACCCCTCTTGTTCCGCCACTGACCTCGCGCAATCGTGCTTCCTCGACACAGCGAACTGACTGCAGCACGCCGCCCCAACCGCCCTCGGCAAGTCGTCGTAACCGTACATGTCCTGCTAACTTAGACACCGGGGCATCAGATGTTCCGGCATGCTGGTCTGCCCTCCCGAAACGGCTAGATCTCGTCCCGGGCAGCCGGGTACGAAAACGCAGCCCAAGTTCGCGTAGCCATTATCCTGCACGAAGCCGACGTTCACGTTGTCGTAGGCTTCCGCGTCCATGTGCCAGGCCTACAAACGGATCTTCGCACACAGGTCGCGTACTCGCGCGGGTTTTTCGCCACCCAGTCTGTGTCTTCGCTCTCAAGCTTGGCGATCACGATCGCCTTGCTGCACGGTGCCGCCGTGGGATTGAAAGCTACCATCATGTGAGATAGACGATGTTGCAGAGCTTGGAACGGTCAACGTATGTGTGAGGCTTGTGCCGGGGAGAGGTGCCCGAGACAACATCCTCAGGCACTGGGGGTGGTTGACGTGCAGTATCATCAGGACACGGAATCAAACTGTAACGATTACTTGAAATGAGTTCCTGAGATGAGTTCCTGAGATTATTGACGAGTGAGACCGCAACAGAGAGTAGCACAAATGCCTGAATGGTGGAGCGAACAGATGTCCTCATCAACAGCCTCTAGCTGGGTTTGACCTATGTATTCTCCATCGTCCGGATGAAAGCATAGCACCAATCAAAGGGAAGCCGGATGGGATTGGGATTTGACTACGTCGCCACCCTAATAATACCAGCTTCAAAACCCCAGATGCCGCCCAAAGCGCTGCGAATGCCTTGTCAATAGTAAGGTGGTTAATATTGGCCAGGTTGACGTTACGTTGTTCCCTCCGCTGCGCATATCATGCTTACCGCTTCGATGGAGGTAGATTGGGTTTCGGATACCTTACGGTACCCTAAGGTATGTATGAGTACAATTTTAGAGTACAGAAGCGCTTTCTTTGATTTGGTATTTCGAGAACAACCGCCCAATCTCAATGGCTCCGAGACAGTGGTGATTGACAGAGGAAACAAACGCTCCCGTGCCGTAACGGTGCTGGCCAAGGGATGTGAGTTTATATTACCCTAATGTTTCTGAACCTTGGCTGCTCCTACAGTACATTTTAACTTACTGTATGTATGTACATGGGTCTTGCTCACAGACCTTGCTTGGGGGCCTCGCTTGGGGGCTCGCTCATTGCATCGATTACATTACTATTCTAAGATTATTAGACATACAACTAAGACCCTACAACTGATATCCACATGTTTTCGATGCCTGTTGATGTGGCCAGCTGACCGTCTGTTGTCTGAAAATTTGAGGATTTGAGTTGTGTAATAATCCTTCCAATACTACTTGCCCTGACCGAAGCAGACAGAGGCTTGTGGCGCAGCGACGTTCCCCTACTGTATATTTTCTAGATTACTCGAAAAGAGATATAGAGTACGGTAGGAGGACACAGCTCTAGTGACTAATCTATCACTGTGGATCGGCAATCTTTGTTCTCATGAGTGAGTGGTTGAGGTCGCGATCAGCAGCGTAATATAGAAATCTATCTACTTCTGCAAACTACATGTATGTATAAGGCATTGAGATTGACATGGAAGGGTACGCTCCACCCATCAGGTAGAGGCATCATTATAAAAACCGAGGAAAGAGCAAGTTTGTGGCCCGGGGCGAGAGAACGCTCCACCAAGGCAAAAGTAACAGGTGAACTGATTTCTGATCCCTATAGTATAATATCCCAATTTCAAGATGCGGGCAAAATCCGTCATTTACATCACCGGCTCATAAATTGAATCCCTACCCCATTCCGACCGATGTTTCTCCCTCGACCATCCCCGCGCCTGTATCGGCGACTCACAAACGTCCTGCAACGAACAGTCAGCCTGAGCCAGTGTTGGACGGGTTAGAGCGATGAACCTGTCTCCTCCTCCTGAAATCTGCATACAGACCCAGCCAGATATCGCGTGCCCGACAGTCTTCCTCACCCGTTGCCTCATTCCGCTCACATTTTGGCTGTTTCGCCTCACGGAGGGTATCTGGCGTCTCGATCCACGGCTTGGGAACAGGCCAGTCGGAGAAGTGGAGGAATTTGGCTTCCTCCAGAACGGCGTCGGGGTTAAATTTCTCCAGAGCGTTGCCCAGATATGCGACGTGGCTTGAGGCTCGGAATTCTCCTGTCAAGAGGTTGTATGGTCGGTGTGGGAGGAGCATGGCATTGTCTCCGTAGAGCTGGTTTACAATCTCCATGTCGAAATCGTTCACGCCCTTGTTCTCCATGGCGTGAATGACCCGGCCAAACTCAAACTCGGAAGGCTCGATGAGCACGATCTGGGACGAGAGTACATGCTGTTCAGGATCGATCCAGTAGGCTCGCGGCAAGGCGACCGGGCAGTGTGGTAAGAGAAAGAGCTCATCCATGTTTTGTAGCACAGTGCTGTCGGAGTCGAAGTTTAGGACCCGTCTGTACTGCGTCTGGTTGAAGGCGAGGAGCTTGGTAAAACTTTCGGCCCAGGTTGCTGTTCCCTGCCAGCGTCCGAAGACGGACCGAGTATGTCAGTCAAAGCTCTCTTTCTCCAGTCAGGGTGTATGTCCCCAGTCTGACGACCACTTACGATCCCCTGTAACACCTCTCTGAACAGTGATTGGCACTAAGGTTGCGTTGTACCGTAGGTTGGCTTTGAGAAGTAATCGACTTGTCTGGTCTGCCGAGTCGGGGTCTACAGACCATTCGGAAGGATACATCAGGACTCGCGCAGCCTTACTCCTCAGCCGGTCCAGGGCTTCAAAAGCCATGACCGAATTGCAAAGGTAATCCGGGTTGGTCACGTACTGGCTATATGCGAATTGCGACCAGTCCGTCACGTCGGCGGTATCTGGACACAGTGGATTCCTCGGTAGACGGACCGGCATCTGTGGCAGAAGGAAGAAAATGAGTAGAAGAAATGCGAGCGCTGCTGCTACCGCCAGTCGAACACGTCTGGACCCAACAAGCTGGGCAAGGGACAGAGAGCTCCTCCAGTCTTCCCATTGCGCCGATGAAGACGAGCCGGAGAAGATGTATGATCGTTTTCGGAGGTAGGCTGGAAAAGGCAGATTCATAGCAAGTAGAGCGGCGGCCACGAACAGCTGATACTCCAAAAGGGCTTCAAACAAGAAATATAGAAACGAATATAATACTGACAACGAAGACGACGAGACGAAGAGGAATCATACTGTACAACAAGGCTACCTAGAGTAAGGTAGTACCTTAGGTGTCCCAGCTGCCTTTCCGTACCTTGTACCTACTAGTACGGAGTAGTCCGTGACTAGGTATTGGCGTTTGCAAGCATCGGACGGGGAACTGCTTCCCATTGGATTGGCGTAAAGAAGCGCAGGCTTCCATACTAAGTTAACGTTACCTTACCTAGAAAGGGAATGATGGGATCCGCCCTGCAGGCGGTCGGCGCTTCCACGACATGACTGCAGGTGACTTGGAGCGTCACGCTACAGTACCTTAAGATATGAGGGTTTGTACCTTACTGTAGGTACCTTAGTGTAGGCGTCCCACTGGGAATCCGTCGGTTGAAACGTTGCTTTTGACACCACGTGCAGTACCTACCTTGCTCTCGGTACCTTAGGTAACGATGACTAAGACATGGGATGAGCGCAATGATAAGTCAATATTACAGGTACCTACAAAATACAAAGTAACTTACCTTACCGTACGTGAGGCTCCTATCTTAAGGTAAGGTAACTTATGGTACCTTACCTGGTAGGTAGGTACCTGACCTAGTGCAACATCGTTATCAAAACAACCAAAGCCCCAGCCCTAACATCGAGAATCCAATCTGAAGGATGTAATGAATAATACAGTTTTTTCAGATCTGCTTCCCTCCGTTAAGATAGTGAGAAGAATATGGACTGTGGTGTCTGTAATGGATGTTAGTAAGCAAGACTGTTGAGATGAAGATGACTTATTATTACGAAAGCACTTGTATAGATATTCTAGTTCAAGATGTTCCAACAGAGAAGAATGCATGGAAATGCCATCAGATTTAAGTGACGCTGCTATGACTTGTTGAAGTCTTGAGATGTAGACGGGCGTTGATGTATGATTTGAGGTCTTCGCGCCTTGTCTACGTAGATCTGGTTTGATCTGTTGAAAAGGGCGTATAAATGCTTCGGGGAGAAGACGAATGCACTTTCCATACACTAAGAACCAAAGAAACTGATAGCAGCAGCATTGAGAGAATTCAGTATATGTGACTTGCTGTCCGCTGCATTCCAACTACCTTACAACACCATATGACACAGGCTGCAGTGACCTCGCAGAATGTATACCTCGCTGTTCATCCCAATTCGTCTATCCTTCTTTGCTTGTGTCATATCCTTTTCCTGAACCGGTGAGCCACTTGTCCACATACTTCATATCTGCCATCTTCTTCAATAATTCTTCATAGCGTTTGCCCTCTTCAATGCCCTCTTGAAGTGTCTTCGCAATATCTTCGCAGTCCTCAACCTTCTCGTAGAATGTCGCGCCGAAATCCTTCATGATCTCACACCGTTCGTCCATCGTCAAGGCCATGCCGATTCGCCCATTCCAATCGTCAGGCTTTCTCTCCAAGTACGGCTTCCGTTCTTCTCTCTTGTCCCAGGTTTGCTCGTCAGCAGAGAACTTGAACACCCAAACCCCCTTTCCTGACGATGGATATCCAACATTCACAATTGGCGGGAAGTGGAAATCGTAAGTAATGCCGTCATCAATCCATTCCTGATGGAATGTGTACATATACCAGCTGGGCCACCAGTGCGCGCCCAGACGTAGCATGCGGTGCGCAAGATTGTCTTCTTCGGCTGGGTCTGAAGAGCGATTGGTAGGTTTGGTGTGGGGGAGGTCAAGATGGACGAGTTCGACGGCGGAGAAGTAACCAAGGACGATACCGCCGAAAGAAGGATAAGCGATTGTTCTACATGACAGACCCATGAATTCCGTGCGGGTGTTGGGGTCATGAGAAATGTAAGGCGGGCGGGACATTGCTATGTCCATTCCTATGTCCATTCCTGATGATGGATCTGGTTGTATTTGAGGCTGCTGACGACCGAATATGAACGAGCCAAACAGGAGAAAGATAGACGTCATCCCGAAATGAGTTGGACGAGACTAGACAAGACAGTGAGTTGAGAGACCGTGTAGGTAGCCTCAGCTGACATCCACGTTTTGGATGGGTGTGTCATGTGATGCTAACCCACCAAAGCCTTGCTGGCAACAGAATCTGTCAATTTCGCAGCCTGTGTCCAAAACATGAGTTCAGCGTCCACATGCCCCGAAGTTTGCCCAGTTATGACATGTGCGGTTTTGGAGAGCTTAACATGGCCAGAAAACTTTCGGATAGCCTTCCCTCACCTTGCGGCGGGCTAGATGGTGGAGGAGGGACCTTCCATCCGCGGCCACGCTCGACAAAATCCCGTTAGATCGGCAGCTCATGCGGGCTCCCGTCTGCGCACGGGAATGAACCTAAGCGCCATAACTTACCTTAACTACCTTATTTAGAAATGACATCTCTGCGGGACGTAGGACAGAGGGGATGTGAAAGCTCCGTGCCTGGGCAATTAGGATCGGCGGTAGATCGGTGATATGATATGATATGATATAGGTGCCTATATCAATTTGTCAGCATCCCTGCACGGGACGAATCAATGGATCCTAACATCTCAGCCCTGCGGCGCAGATAGGTAAGCGGCTCCAAATCGGTGTGATATCATTGCTTACTCATCTCTTACTAAGCGCCCCTATTTATGTCTTAGTCATCATTTCCTATATATACTCTACATAGTGTAAATGAAAAGGAACAACTTTCTATGGACCAATTCACATCTGGTAGCACCAAAGGTTTGGGGCACACTTTCAAGCAGTTCTGAGATTCAAGCTTCAGCCTGAGCTGATTCAATTCATGTTCTGATCATGAAAGTTTCAATGCAGTAGTGCATAGACTACATGTTCACTTTCTCTTCAGTGCTCATCACTACTTCAGCATTGAGATTACAGAATAAAGAGATGAGTTCTCACACTGTGTCATATGAAGAAAAGTTCTGTTAGATATATAACCCATGATAGCTATGCTATTAGTGTGGTGCCACCTTTTAACAGGTTATGAGCCCGGGTTAGTGCGTGATAACTTGCGTAAAATGGCGCCTAGGCCACCTCTGCCAGTGGTTCAAGTCCATGATGAGGGAGTAAGTCCAAAAGGTCACGAGTTTGAACCGCTGTCTGTGCGCACCCTTTACACCTGCGGGTCAGTTGCGGGCCGATCGCGGGTTAGGGGGAGTGTTAGATATATAACCCACAATAGCTATGCTATTAGTGTGGTGCCACCTTTTAACAAGTTTTATCTTTCTTATATTGTGACATGTCTGACAGCAATTCAAATCAAACTGAAATCAATTCATTAGTTGACATCTTCAATCATTTACAATCTCTCAGTATGAAGCTCAACCCTATTTCTATGATGATAAATGAATTCACTATTGTCAGTCAGTCAGCAGTGTCAGAAATGGCTTCTTGAGTCAATTACAAGACAATGATAAGTTAAATTGCATTTCTTCAGACTTAATTAAGAGATGTTTATGCTGATTAATTAGCTTCTATGCCTGAGATCATATCTCTATTTAGTGCAGCTTCAGAAACTCAAGAAATACTTAATGTAATAGTGTCTCTCTCTGTAGCAATGTTCAAGAATTCTCTGAAGATGAAGATACTGTCTATCTATAAAAATAGTTAAAAAGTGAATGCTGCAGAGATGTAAGCTCTCAAAATGAAAGCTTACTTTCAATTCTATGAAATGTTGATGAATTAACTTGTAAATGACAAAGCAAAGATTACTGTTATAGTCAGTTATTTGAAAGATACTGTCAAAGTATGGTGACTTTAAAAAGAAGAATGACTTCAAGTCAAAGAAGATTTATTAAATATCAGATCTCAAAATATAAACAACTTTTTTCTAGCATTTCTACTGATCTTTGAAAATGTTAATGAAATGAAACATCAACATTATCATTATGAGGCTCTAAAACAAACAAAATCAGTTTAACAATACAAAGTGAAGTTTACAAAGATTGTACAACTTCTTCAGTCTATATCAGTCAAATATAAACAGAAATAACAGTTCATCTAAGATCTAAAGCAGAAGATTCAATTTAAACTCTGAAAGTATTTAAAGACTGAGACAACTACTCTTAATGAGCTAATTTGATGAGTCAATCAAATTGAACAAAGCCTTTAAGAAGTACATAACAAGAGTCATCTTAATGTCTTCAGTGACTTAAATTCAAATCATAATAACTCATCAAATAATTCTCAAGATCAATCTTAAAGTCATGAGAGATCAATTATATCTAAATCAAACAAGTCAAATATGAAAGCTTATCAAATCTGATGTAAGAAGAATAAAGTGTGCTTTCATTGTAAAAAGTTCTTGCATATAGCTAAAGACTGCTGAGACAACAAGAACACTGATAAGAATAAAGATAAGGACAAGAATAAGAATAAGAAGAAGAATAAAGACAAGAAGAAGCTGAAGATTGTTAAAGTTGATCTGAACAATTTGAACAATTTAAAAAACTAAAGTCATTTATGAATATAGAAGTGTTCATAAACAAGTTAACAGAAGCTTCTATTCAACTCAATAATGATCTGAGTGAAGCATTCACACTGAATAGCCTGAAATTCTTACTATTAAGTATGATCTTCAGTCAAATCAATGTTCTCAATTTAAATGCATATATTTTTGCAGATCACATTTGAGACAGACTGAACAAGATAAACATGAAAGTACTAGTTGATTTAGGTGTAAATTAAATATATATCTTCTTGACAGTTGTCAATTAAATGTTGATTGATAGTCAATATGAAATTAAATTACTTAAAATATTCTTGTTAAACAGATAGGCCATTTGATCAACTGCAAAGCTGATCTTTCATCTCAAGATAAATAGCTTTCAACAACAATTAAAAGCATAAATTGTGAATCTTTAAGAACATAATCTCATTCTAAGACTAACTTAACTGAAAGTCACTAATTCTCAGATTAATTAAGCTACAGACTGTATGATAATCTGAGATCAACAACAAAAACATCATTATCTGTTTCTGAAAAAGCAGCAATGAGTTATAAATGAGTCAACATTAAATGTGATTGAAGAATGCACAGCTATGAAGGCACTTCAAAATCACAGAACTGTCAGGCACTTATTAGTGATTTAACAGAACTCAGAGAAGTCAGAAGCTGAACTGTTAGTTATTATGAATGAATGACTACAAGCTGTTATTGAAGAGTTTCAATCTGTATTTAGATTGACTCTATCAGATAAATTATCATTTAAACAGATGTTTAAACATAGCATTAACACTGATAACATTAAGTCTATCAACATAAATGCTTATTCTCTGTCACAGCTACAGCTGAACAAACAGGCTAAACAGATAAAGAAGCTACATAATAAAGATTTAATTTGTAAGTTCATAAGTTTATGAAGCTTCTCAGTTCTGTTTGTTAAAAAGAAGAAGAGTACATGATGAATGTGCATTGATTACAAAGTGTTAAATAATGTTACTGTTAAGAATGAAATGAATGAGAAACTTTATTCAGTTATCTATGATGATCAAAAGTTACAAAGTACAGAGCTTAATTATTCTGTCTGTAAAAAGAAGCTATTGATCATTAAGCATGCACTTTGAACTTAACAGTACTATATTGAAAATGGTTATACTACAATTATTGTTATGAATCACAAAGGCTTACAATATTTAAAGAATACATCACACTCATTTAAACAGCTAGCTCAATGAATCAACAAATTTCAGCAGTATGATCTTGACATTCAATATTGATCTAAAGCTCAGGCTGTTGTATTAGATTCAATTAGTCATTAACTCAATTTTATAGAGAAAGACTCAGCAAATAGAGTGTTCTTAGATGCTCTGTAAGAGCTAGACAATGTGAAATGAAAGAAAGCAATGATATTGTATCTGAAAGATGGTACAGAACCTGAAAAGTCACTGCTTTACAAGCATGTGTGTAAGAATGATGTGGTGAACCAATTTTGACTGTGGTATAATTCAGAATCAGACAACCTGTATTTGGTTTGAAAGTAAGACAACAGCAAAGCACTATTTCTACAGTTTCAGTACTGTACAGACTTTTTGAAACATATGCACACCAAATCTGAGCTCATAGTACAACTAAACAGAGCTCATTATATCTACTGTATAAGGTAAATCTACAACTACCAGGCAACTTGAATGACCCCTGACTGCTGAGAGAAACTGACTTTGAAGATCAGTTAAAATGAGTCAGGCAGGTACAGATAGTTCAAGTAATCATTAATGAAATTTTTCTACAAAAGATTATTGAATCAAAAATGATTTGTAATGAAACAGTGCAGTTAAGCACTACAAAGAAAGAAGACTGAGTGCTTATATGAAATGAAGAGTCTTAGAAGTTTAAAGCTAAATGATTTGAGTCTTATAAGATATTGAAAACTCATTCATTAAAAACTTATGCATTAAAAATGCTCACAGAGCATGTTCTACAAAATTTAATCTATGATAATCAGCTTGTGAAAGCACATATCTTTAATGTCAATGAATTTTGAGCTAATTCAGAGCTGCAAAGCAGTCTTAAACAAGCTAAACTATCTGTGCTGTGATTAAGCTCTGAAGTTGATGAGATTCTTGAACAGAAAGAGTCATCATTGTCTTTCTATAAAGAATTCTTAATCATATCTTGAGCTGAATGAAATCACAGACAAAAGAAAGAGCTACATAAGCTCTTAGTAGAGAAGAAAGAAGATCTTTCTTAAAAGACAATTTATAAGACATAAAAATGTTATGAATGAGTAAATTTATCTGTATCTCTATTACAGAACATTTCAAAAGCACATTAAAGTGTTACTTCTTCTGAACTGATCTTGACTGAAGTGAGTAATGTAATGAATACATTACAGAAGACTATTGAAAGCTGAAGAAATGTTGATGACTTGACTTTAACATTCATGATAGAAGAGAGATGTAACTGAAAGAAAGTAAAAGTCTTAGCATCACACAATATTAAAGAAAAACTGAATGATTAAAAACAACTCAGTAAAGACTTGCAACAACAACATAATGAGTTGAAGTCAAAGCAAACAAGAAATAAAGCTGAAAAGAAAGATTAAAAAGTCTTAACTTCAATAATGATTAATAGTGATTTAATGACAGTCTGTGAAAGAAATATGAGCTTGTATAATCTACATGAGAGACTTAAGAAAAAGGCTCTCATAAACTAGAAGATGATAGTATCAGAAGCAAAGCAATTTCATTAACTATCTATCTATTAAAGAAAAAAAAAAAGTCACAAGTTAAAGCAAAACTACTGTTTACTGCAATGATGCAATGATGAGTGAGAATGCAACTGATACAGACAGAATGATGATGCAAGTAAAGCAATAAACACATTAACATTAAGTCTTTTAGCTTAACAATAAAGAATTTCAACAGTCATCTTTAACTTATTCACAGTGCTCAAAACATTCTCTGTTGATAAGTAATTGTAGTTAGTGAGAAGCATAATGTCACTGATAATGATGACAGAGGCAGTGAACAGAGTGACAACACAACAACAATGAGAAGTTGTCAGATCAGCAGACAAAGAGAATTCAGACTTTATATAATCTAGAATAATAAGTAGTTATCATACTAGTATAGACTCATACTTACAAAAGCTGCATTAAATACTCTGTGCACCTCAATGACAGTTTGTACACAAACTGTAAAGAAGATAATGATCATTAAACTTAGTCTGAATGCATACTGTAAATGGCTCATCTTCATGCACATAGTTGTTGCAGGTGATCAGCTTACATTCTTCACAAATATGAGTAACAGTGACTTCACAATATGTTCAGTGAGCACAAAAACAATCTAAATTCATATTAATGTGCAGAATTAACTGTCAAATTATTGACAACATCTTGAGCTCAGTCTTAAGTCAACTCTTCAATGACAGATCAGTCAGAACATTAAGCAACAAGAAGCTGAGCTGATCAGCAATTGATCTGTTAAAGAGAGAAGAGAAAGCAGCATCAGAAACAGAATGCTCAATTAGCTCTATGTATTGTTAATCTTTAAATCAAAATCAAGACAACAACATATTAAGAAAAGAGTTTTGCAAGCTTTTCTTAAGATAATAATGATCAGTAGCTTTGTAAATGCAATTAGAAGCAGACTTCTTTCAGTTTAAGTTGTTGTCATCTGCATCTGACAATGAAGTGACAGCAACACAATGTGAAACACAGATCTTAAGAGATGATCTATGAAACATTAATGACATGCTGCAAACATATTATGAAAGCTTACATGATGATAGAGTGAATAAAAAATTAATAAGTTAATGAAGTAGCAGTTAAAAGTTGAAGCATGATTGAAAACTAAAGAAAGAAGAAGAGAATTTCTTTTAAGAGATTGTGATCAATGATATAGACAGGCAGTGTGAACAGTGAATAATTCATCTTACTGTTATAACAACAACAACCTGCACTTCTAGCTGCTTTTGGATGACAATAGTGATGTGGAGCAGGATAACACAATGTGAATGCAAACTGCAGATAAAAATTTTACAGAATGTCAAGCAAACCTCTGCACTTACATCAGCAGACTGTTGTGACTGTGCAGTAGAAAAGAATGTGATATCATTGCTTACTCATCTCTTACTAAGTGCCTCTATTTATGTCTTAGTCATCATTTCCTATATATACTCTACATAGCGTAAACGAAAAGGAACAACTTTCTACGGACCGATTCACATCGGGCTGATGTGGGTGCTGTGGACAATTCTTTGCTACAGGTAAGTGACGAATATATTCATGGAAACACGTTTGGAACTGATAATGCTAGTGCAGGCTCATTACATGTTTTCTCAGCTGCACATGAGACAAAGATGTTCCTTGCGAGCAACAACTTACCTGCACACTGTACAAATCGATGAACCCTAATGTCTCAGCCCTGCGGCACAGCTAGGCAAGCGACTCAGAACTGGGCTGATGTGGGTGCTGTGGACAATTCTTGCTATATATATCCAGGGAAACGACTAAACGTCGTTTTGAGTCAATAAATGCTGGCGCAGGCCCAATGCACGTTTTCTCAGCCACACATGGGGCAAAGATATTTCTTGCTAGCAACAACTTGCCTGCACTCTGGACAAATATATGAACCCTAACGTCTCAGCCCAGCGGCACAGCTAGGCAAGCGGCTCAGAACTGGGCTGATGTGGGTGCTGTGGACAATTCTTGCCATATATATCCAGGGAAACGGCTAAACGTCGTTTCAAGTCAATAATGCTGGCGCAGGGCCAATGCATTTTTTCCTAGCCGCACATGGGGCAAAGGTGTTCCTTCGGTTTCAGCATGCCAGCAGCAAGCAATGGTTATCCTCTTGGCAAGCGGTTGGACAGCAACATCTCTCGAAACGCTCTCCAGTTTTACTTGACAACCCTGGCAACTTCAATCCGAGAAGGAAGCGAAGCGGTGGCTATGCCACGGAGCACTATAAAGGGTTTAAAAGGCATGGCGATCTGGCTGACCTGTCTGTTCTGACTCAACTTTCATATCGTCCATCCATTTACTTTCAGGACAATGTATCAGCTTAGTGGCTTCCTCGCCTTGATCTCACTTGGGTCTCGTGTAGCCCTTGCTTTGCCTGCCCAAGCAGACCCGCATCCCCAAGATATCACGGCGCAGCAGATGAAGGATGCCTTTCCGGAAAGGGACCCGGTGAATGTGGCGAATTGGTATGGGACTAGCTTGTATGGTTGGGAGTCAGTCCGCCTAGCACCTTAGCCTGACGAGTGAATACTGACACTGATTATCAGCATGTGTGATGATATTGACAAAAACATAAAGGGATGGATCAAGGAGGCTTACGTTGACGCTAATAAGCTGGTCAATTATGACGGCGTGAAGAGTAATATCAACTGGAATTCTGCTGCCGCTCTAGAGTACCTGGGACCTTCTGGTATGTTCCTTCAAAGTACAAAAGTGGAGACTGGTGAGCTAACAACCTCGGTCTTATAGGTTTCAATAAGAATCAGCAAAAGCAGATTCAAGCCGTGTTTGCAAATGTTGCTACGGTCAAGGACGGGGCATCCCTGTGGACGCCGAATTGGATTCGTGTACGTTCTCGTAAGATCCACTCTAGCGATCGGCCTAACATCATGTCGAAGGTGCGTTGCGATGATCCAGCAAGGGTCTGCTCAACAAAATGTCCAACAACTAAAGAGGACGAAAATCAACCTGATATCTTGGCCTATGCTCGCAACCCGAAACAGGCTGGCGAAAAGTATCCGGACATCAGTTTCTGTCCGAAGTTCTATGGGCTCCGAAGTCTCGGCAATGCCATTGCCTTCGGAACGGGCCTTGATACAATTAAGAAAACAAATGATATCACCAATTATTACTCGAGAGGTGAGCTTTGAGCCTAAAGGGCAGGTCTGTAAGGAGTAAGCCAGACTGACGACTGGTAGCGCGCGTTTTTCTGCATGAGATGTTGCATCTCAACCTCGCCGCAGATTCCGTTAACGAAAGCCCAAACCCATCTGTTCGTGACCTTAAAGTCAAGTATACCTACGCCAGAACAGGAGCATCATCTCAATGGGAGGTAGCCTACGGGCCCAAACTTGCAAAGATCCTAGCGCGCTTTCAGCCCCGCAGCCATCTTTACGAGCCGACTGGCTACTTTGTCCAGCGCAACGATGACAATCTCGGCCTTTTTGCCCTGGCAAACTATGTGCAGAAACATCTCGGATCGTACCCATTCCTCCCAGTGATCTATGACAAGGTCAACGACATACCCATGCTGCCACCTGATCGCGTACATGCAGTTCCCTTTGTTGTCTTTTCTGCCAACGGCAATGAACCTGCGACATTCGTCAACTTCACACTCACAGATACTGAAGCCGGGGGACAGCTGAAAGAAGACGGTGATTGCTCTACCATCCTCAAAGATCACAGCGGTGAAGACCTGGAGATCGGTGCCCCCAATCCTTCTGATCAGTATCCCAAGTCATACTGGGATGATCGTAAGAAATGGCTCGACGCAATCAAGAAGGAGGAATCTTTCGGAATGTGCAAACTCGCCATCAGGGAAATTTGGACTTGCGAGAATGTCGGATCAAACCTCTACGCAGAGGTCAAGATTACAGATGCTGATGGCAAGGAGATTTACACCACACCACAATCCACACATGGCCCTGGACAACCGATTAACAATGCGCATCCCCTATCCCTACAGGAGAACGGAATGAAGCATGCGTTGGTGATTACGGGAGAACACACCAATGACTACATTCAGTTTTCATATGGATTGACATCTTGGACATCGGGGACAACGGACGGAGATGCGCAATGCACATTGAAAGGAGAGGATTGGAGTGAGAACGGTCCGCCAGGTTGTCCGGCGGCACCAGCTATTGTAGGTGTCTCTTCTTTTTTTCAGACGCCGTGCGGACTATGCTAACGAACTTGCCTACAACAGACACGAGAGTTTGATTGCCGATATCCTTGCAAAAGCTTCCCTCTCTCGTGAAGTTTCAATCCTTGCGTCGTATTCGGATCTTCTGTTCCTCTTGCAACTTTGTTTGGTTTCAGTATGCTTCTTTGCACGCGTGCTGCCCATTTTGGATACCCGCCGAAGAAGGGGTACAGTTGGAGCAGCGCTGGTGGCCAGATTGCCGTTGGCGTGCTTGCGATTGATGCACTCATTTCTCAAGATACGTTTCAGACTCTTCTTTCTTGCCGCTGTTATTCTGGAGTAGTCCACTTTTGAACCTTTGGAGAATAGCACAAAATGTTGAGTGCTCAAGAAGTTCAAAAAAATCATGTGCCAGATTGCTGTCGATGAATGGGCATTTCTCATATGGACGGAGCAGAGCAGCTCCGATGTCAATTGAACACACTGACATATGAAGTGCGGGCTACTTGGCTCATTGCCGGCTCACCTCCCGGCTGTGGTAGTGGTCATAGGATTTGACCACGGCCCACATGCCTACTGCTGTAGGAATGCTTGATGGCAAGTGCAAGGTATCTCACGAAGTCTTTCGACGCCTTGAAGTTTTTTGGACAAGCCCCCATATACCAATTTTTCATCCCTATTGTCGAAGAATCACCTCGTAGGATTATGTGGCAGGCTTTGGCATCGTCCTGGAAAATTGCCATCTGCAGATGAACCGCAATCCGCCAGATTATCCCTGAAGCCTGGCTGGAGCGCACGAAGAGATAACTTCTGTTTTTAACTTTGCGTAATGCCTTGTGGAACTTGTGCCTCAGTCAAGCATATCGATATCTATCACAGTCAAATTCCTCGAGAGATGATATACTCGCAGCACTTCCCACTTATGTAACATTACCATACGCCACACCACAAGCCCCCACAAAATTCCCCGTACTTCGAAACGCCGGCGCCACATCAGGCCCATAAACCAAGCCCTCGATCCTCCCCGCCGGACAGGACGTACTGACCCCCACCCCCGACCCCATTATACCCACGCCTTGCTGAACGACACATCCCTCGTAAAAGTACCAGTACGCCTGCACGCAGTTTGGGACTTCAAAGAAACAAGTGTGGCAGCAACCTTGGGCGGATGCGCCTTGCGGCGTGCTGAGTCCGAAGAGGGAGTTGTGTGTGCTAGGGATGGATGGTGGGAGGGGGGACGGTGCGTCGCCGTAGGCCGGGCCGGGAGAAGGGAGGGCCGCGGCGCAGGGGTAGACTGTTTTGGTTGATGTGCTGGCTGGGACCTGGGGTATACAGAGGGTTAGTGTCAGGCAGGGATTTTTGGCAGGACCGAGGCTAGGAATTGGAGATGTAGAGATGGACGTACCGTAGAGAGGACCGTTGATGTTGTTGTTGACGTGGTAGTTGTTGACGTGGTAGTTGTTGCTGGGGTCGGAAGAGCGAGGCAGGAACAGGCCTTAGAGACAGCGGTTGTGGCATATGCCGACATGTATTTTGGGAGTTCGACGTCGCGGTTATAAATCTCTGGACGGGCGGTATCGCGTTGTTGTACCTCGGCATTGACTTCTCTGCGGGCTTTGGTTGCTGGCGGATCGCCGGGCAAGAAGATGGTGGTCACTCTAGAGGGTATCAGTGCTGTAAGCCGTCCACCAGAAGAGGAGCATTTCCTACAAGGGGGTTCCTGTCGTAACCGTCGCAGTTGCGGTGGTTGTTCTGGTTGAATTCTTAGCAAAACATCACAACTGAATGCGGCAAAACGAATGGTACGCACATAATCGCTGTCGCTGTGGACGTGGATATGTGCAAAAAGGAGGAGCAGAATGGTGTTGCCTTGGAGAGCTTGAGGGCATCTACAAGGGCCACAACGTCCTCGCACACTGAAGCCGGAAGTGATCCATAATCAAGGTCCCGTCCCGTTAGAGGGGACGAGAGCACGAGTAAAGCTGCAATGGGAAAGGACGAGAGAAGGGTAAAAAGCTGCATAGTGAGGACTAAGAAGACTACCTAGGTGTTCACTAGGTACGGTGACGAGTGGTCTATGAACAGGACAAGCGAAGAAGTGAAGAAGAGATCCTTAGGATCTTATAGTGTGAATACGAAGATGAAGTTATCGTTATCGTTCCGACAGACTTCCGGAATTGAGCTGTGCAACACGACGTACATAGGCCATCTATTGTGGATCTGGTAGACCGTATGAGTATCAGAGGGTCTCAGTGTTGCTGCCTGTCCAAAGTAGCTATCATCGAATAGGTATTGCCTCGAGCAGTAGGCATTCAATACGAGTATCTTCCACTGCTCTGCGCCGTGCTGAGTTCGATTCGGACCAATAGAACAACGAGTCTCACCACACCCATAGCTAGGAAGTTAGGACCTGTTCTCGAAGATCCCCGGTAAGCCTTGCTCGGGAGCATGAAGATCAATCAATGGTGGGAAAGTACATTGCGTTGCTGTGCTTTAGTGCCGGAGACGATTGGGAAAGTCTACGGCAGAAAGTCAGCCAATTCGTTCATGATGTGAGCTTAGAGTTTGCTGTTTTCCCTGGTCCATACGATACGGAGTGGAAGGTTACACCCGCGGCGGACAAGACGGGATCTTTCAACCACGGCTCACTAGTACAAAGAATCTACCCTCCGAGGTACGTAAAGATATTCTGATTTCATTAAACATCTTTTATATCTAGAAACTATATTCTATACCCCATATCCTCGTTGATCTGGAGAAGCTGACTCGACAAATGAAGACCGCGCTACAAACATATACCAAACCATCACCCCGCAGGTAACTCATACCGCATCGCCGGTTCGTTCGGCAACTCAACCGGCGGCGGTCGGTAAGGCTGGTACCGCTGAGGGTACGAAGCACTATCAGGCCGCTGCGAGAAAGCATGCGGACCTCCGTTGTTGATGCCACTATACTCGTGCGAAGCCGGTCGAGCGTACGCATCTGGCGAGAAGGGCGCCATCACTGGCGTGTCCATCGTAGAAGGACTTCCGTAGGGGGTGCCGGTGCTGCGTGAGAAGTGTTTGTCATCGTGGAAGGAGGAAGGCGTTCCGTCTGGAGTGTTGCCGGCATGACGTTTCCGCCTTCTTAGTAGAAGGGTGATGAGACCAGCGCCTACCGCGATCGCTGCCACGCCTCCTCCAACTCCGCCTGTCGATATCAGTATTGGGTATCGTCACAAACAGTTTGTTTCGCCTTACCTGCAATGGCACCGACGTTGGAATGAGATGTATTGCCTGGATCAATTGGAGGGGCAGCGGATGATGTGGATGATGTAGATGACGTCCCAGCTATGAGGCTGTCAGCTATCACAATACTGAGTGGACTTAGTACAACGCACCTGTACTTGTTTGTGGACCAGATGTAGATCCACTTCCTCCAGCACCTCCTGACGATCTAGACGACGAAGATGAGGAGGAGCCCGCAGACGTCGAAGATGAAGCAGACGAGGACGAGGTGGATGAAGTTGCAGACGATGCCTGAGACGATGCTGAGGCGGAAGAGGAAGGGCTAGATGACTCGAAGGTTGCAGTGCTAGTTGTCGAAGCAGCATTCGACGAAGATGAGGCAGCAGATGGCTTAGCAGGCGCAGCGGAGGGCGGTGACCCGCCACCAGTACCGGGACTCGTGGTTATAACGAGGCTCACATCTTTTGCTCCGTCCGTGCCCACAAAAGTGGCCCAGCTAGAGTGTCCGCAGCCAATCTCCGAGTATCCTTGAGGATAACTATTCGTATAGCACTCGCTAAGACTATATCGTCGCGGTATGTCAGCCATGCATGACGACTACCGCATGGTAGCTGGCATGACAGCAGTGGATTGCATACCAGGTATAAACAAGCGGATTATCCGGCGCAGTGTTCTTCGGTGAGTTCTTATCGATACATGTGGTTGGCACCGTGCAAGCATTGCCTGAAGTCGTACAGCAGCCAATCGCACTGTAGTCGGAGAACCACACACACGACGATCCGCTCGAGCACGTCGCCGGTATAGCTGGAACAAGAGCCGTTGTCAGTCACCGTTTTGAGGAAGCATGGAATGAATGAATTTGACCGTACCCACGTCCCCACCGATGAATCCACACACAGTGATCGGGTATTGGCCTGCTCTCTTGACCAGCTCGGGCGATCCGTTTGGTGTGCCTGTGGGCAGCGGAGTCCATCCGACATCAATGTCATCGACTCCCGTCGCTCGTGGCCCTTCCCACGGTATTGCGGAAACGAGACTGAGAACTAGAAGCAGCGCGCATTGCACGAGCATGAACGTCATCCTCTAATTTTCATAGAGACGGTAAGTAACGTAGTCAATTGATCTCTCCTCAACGACACAAACAAATACCGTGCCGCAACGGTGGGAGGAGGCTGGATCCAATTCCAACTCATGATTCCAACAGATCAAGCTGGCAGGATAGGGAACCTAACCTATAGGTAGGTACCTTACGGTACTTACAAAATACGTCATGTGGGATGACTTGACAGGGATTGCAAAACATGGCAAGCAGCAAACTGTCGATCTTGAATCACATCCGACGTGTGACAACATTATTGCAGCGCAATCAATGTACACGGACATTCGCCGGAGACACGAGCAGCGAGTACAAACTGCACTGCTCTTCAGACATCTTGAGGGTTCCACGTAAGATCAGACACATCTGACAGACGATTTATTTGTACGGAGCGCATCCTGAGGCTCCCAGTTGTACACTGCCTGCTCAACTCCGGGACAGTCACTTACCATCACTGTCTCATCAGTACTTATATCACCCATGTTGTGCTCGCTCACATGCATGCTTCCATCTCGAAATCATAAACGGTGACAACATTTCATTCGTGTTCTCCCTTATCTAGCTTGAGCTACCAAAACCTATGTGCAAAGAAACACAAGTCCCTCGTTCTTCACCATTGAAAGAGGGGAAGGAGATAAAGCAAGGGCAGATGGTCTTCGTTTCAAGGCAGATTGATAGTTGATCGGTATTCGCGACCACGATCAGGCCTCGTTGAAAAGAGCAATGGTGCTGCAGAAATTGTCGCGGTTATCCGCCTGGTTGACGACGCCCTGACCGTTCAACGTCACCATGTTCGTGCTGGCCTTGGTGCTGAGGCCATACATATGCACACCCTTTCCGTCTCCCTCGATTGAGACCATGTTCTCTTGACACGATTCCGTGTTCAGGCAGGTTTGCGAATAATTATCGAAGAAGGAGTACAGCCCACCGCCATACATGAAAATGTCGTTGGAGTTGACAACACGCAGACCCCACGACTTGCGGCACGAGTCGGTGGTGCAGGTGCTGAATGTCGGATCGTTGAACGCGGCGTTGGGGGTGAAGGGGTTCAGGGCGTTCGGGTTTGATTGAAAGTATCTGTGTAGATCTGTCAGTGTTTATGGAACCTAGCTGCGAGGATCATGACTTACGGAGTTTCGGTTTGAATCAACGCCATGTACACATTCGCAGCGTTGGAGATCTGGTAGTTGTATAGGGTTGAGTGTTCGGATGACGTCCCGTACATCCATACCGGTCCGTTGCTTGACTCAACCAAGACCCCTCTACCGTTAAAGATGTTGATCTGAGAGTGATCGGCGAGATCAAGCTCATGGTCCGCAACCCAGAACCAGTTGTTCTCCAGGTAGATGGACGCTTGCTTGGTGACGTGGAGGAGCAGGAAGGCACCTTCACAAGCCGGATTGGCCGGTTGGATGGCAGTCGGATTCTTCGCGCATGTGTTCGATTGCAGGTTGGTGCCAGCCGAACCACCGATGCGGAAATGAACATCCCACATTCCGTTCGCCCCTTGGCCACCGTTGATATTCCACTCGACGAGGATCGCCCCTGGCGCCGCCCCTTGAGTTTCGAATATAAGGTCACTTATCTCGACGGCACCGTTGTCACCGGGCTGACCGACTTGGAAGACGGGGGTGGGCCTGTTCTGGTCGGAGAAAGCGCCACCAGAAGCCATGATCAGAGGCCAGATTTCGCCGGTAATTTTGATGTTGGCTGGGACCCTGACGGTGCTCGTGATGCGGTAGGCGCCGTGGTCGAAGTACACTACCTGGCCGGACGATGCGCGGTCGAAGACGGCCTGGATGGCGGCAGTGTCGTCTGCCACACCGTCACCTCGAGCACCTGCAGACTTGACGCTGACAAATGCTGATGCCGGGAGATTCTCATACTGCGGCTTGGAACGCTCAAAGACTCTACCTGCTGCTCCCAAGAGGACTCCTGGCTTCGTGGGTGCCGGCAAAGAGCCCTGGATTCGGTTGCCTGCGGGTGCACGTCGGGTCATGTTCTTCACATGAGGAGCGTTGATTGGTGCAGAACTGTAAGCATTGCCTTGGGCCCAGGATGCTACCACGCCGCCACCGTTGAGGATAGTAGCGCCAGTATTGCTGGCAACGGCGGTTTGCGACGACGTGAAATCACAGTTATCGATGACAAGGGTACCGCCACTTGATGGGGTGCTACCAGAACCGAACGACGTGACAATGGCTTTGGGAGTGTTGCTGAAGGTGCTGTCAATGACAAGAACTGAACCGACCAGCTGGTTCGATCCACCGTTTGCCATGTCGATACCCACTCCGCAGTTGTTGATACTCAAAGATTTGAATGACCAAACCCAATTCCAGTTCATAAAAATAGCTGTCTGGACGTTGTTGAAGACCAGGTTGCGAGTCGTGAACTGCTGGTTGCCGAGGAAGGCTCCATAGTGACCACCGTTGAAGGTCAAATCGGTCATCCACCCTCCCGATCCGTTATCCATGAATATCCCTTGCTGCTTGTTGTCACCGCCTCCCCTGATCATTTCGAAGCGAATGTTCTGGAGACTTGTCGCCTGTGCCACTTGCCAGTGGATCCCGGTACCAGAGGAAGCAGGCATGGCAGTCAGATCGATGACAAAGTTACGGATCTGACGGAAGAAGTTGTTCTGGTTGGTGTACCAGTTGTTGCCGGTATTGTCGTAGGGGTCGGAGTCGATCACAGCGATACCCTGAAAGTTTGGTGCAGCCTTGATCGTGGGCAGGTTGATGGCATCGCCAACGAACTGGGTGTAGTAGAGCTGGATGAGGGGCGAGCTGACGAGGTAGGTCCCGGGGGGGAAGTACACTAGCGCTGGTGTGACAGTCGAAGAATCACAACCATGACCACAGCGATTACCGGAAGAGATGGCATTGTTGATGGCCGCCGTATCATCATGGGCACCGTCACCTGTGATCATGTTAGCCTATCCCTCCATACACATGATCAGCCTCCCCACTCACCGACGGCACCGAAGTCCTTGATGTTTCGGTATATCTGGAAGTTGCTATCCCCAAACGCAACCGTTCCTTGGCGTCGAATGTCGGCCAACCAGTAGCCAGTAGAACCAGCAGCCGACGCGGTGGCATTTGCCGATATGGTGGCGTTTGCAAAGAGCACCTTCTCCCGCGTAGGCACTGCCTCAACCAGCGAGGATGGTGCCACGAGAGATAGGAGCAAGCGGGATGCCGCAAAGAGCGTAACGGTAGAGAACGTCAACATTTTGGACAGATACTCTGTACACAAGTATGGCCTTGAAAGGAATGTCCGAATGTAATGACTCGAGAGGTCTGTCAGTGGACCGGCACTGATATCAAACCCTGTCGAGATAACTGCACAGCTGTAGGGATATCAAGTCCGAGATGCTTCTGGATGAGGTAGAGAATGTAGCAGAGCAGGACTTCGAGGCCGATAGAGTGCGGACAAGTATATGCACAATATAAGGAATGAATAGAGTCGAAACCCTTGGTCAAGGATAGAAAGGAAGGGAGAGTGAAGTAACGGGCAGGAGAAGCGGATGAAGTAAAAAGAATGGAGAAGTAGAAGAAAGATGAAGGTGAATGTAAGGGGACAGGAAGGGGTAGAAGTAGTCTCTGGCCGGCAGGGTTAATATAAGAGACAAGGTCTAGGTCTGTAACAGTGCACGGGCCCGAGGAGGTAAGGTCTCAGGTAAGGACAAATGATAGGTAGGAGGTAATGATAGATGATCAATAGTAAATAATGAATAATACCTGAGGTATTAAGGTAGTCTTGATAATAAAGAGAAGCGTAGGGTGAAATGTTGAAGTTATGTAGCTCTTCTCTGGCCATGATAGATATCTTTATAGACCTCTTGACGATGATAACCCTCCCCATAGAATCTTCCTCCATCACCCATTACCATATCATCAAAATTCCCCGCATTCTCAGCAACTCCGTGTGCGACTTCGCATTCACAGACACAAGACCAACATCCATCACCGGTAGTCACCCTCATTGTTGACCTGCTGCCCTTCCGGGTCACGGAATGAGTCCTGTGAGCCAGGTGGTTATTCACTGGCACTTGCGGCGGTCTGCGTCCGGATCCATGTCAAGCAAGTCTATCCATAACCTGTACTATGATAGAAACGGAGGAGATGCCCAGGAAGGTTAGCTACCTGCTACTGAAGAATGCGACAACTAGTCAGTTGGTCCATGTCAATTATCAGTACCTTCGATGCTGCTGCTGGTACTGGAACCGGCAATGTAACAAAAGAGTACAGAGGTAGTTGGCCCTGTTGGCCGTACAGACCAGATGAGAAGAACGCAGGGGCAGGAACAGAGTAGTCGGTAGGGTAGGCAGTCAACAGTTTCCAAGGTCCGGCGTCCAGCAGAGAGGTTCTCATCAGCAGTTCAACCATCCGCGAGGCGCAGATGATCTTTACACGTTGAATGATGAAACGACGGGGATCAGAGCTACCAGGGCTAGGCTGGACTTCCTATGTGCCTTTCATCTTTGAGGGCGTCTTTTGGACGACATGAACGACAGTAATCTGGCGGACATTAATAATTGTGTACGGAGTGGATGGAGAAAAGAGCATCGTTGGTTGGAAAAGTGGACAAGTGGAAGATGATGTTCACCACAGGGTTACCCCCACCGTCGTTGCATCTAAGCGCCACACCCTCCTTACCTTAAGGTAGGCTCCGGTCGTCTGGGTACCAACAGAATCTCAGAACGCTACCCTCCTGGTACGAAGTATAAAGAAAGTCAAGAGTTCAACGTCAACTCGAGTGGCTGACGGCGACTGGTACACAACAAGTGCCTCGGAGATGGGACTCGTCCAAGCACTGACTCGATGTCACATCAAGACGTATCGTATTCGAGGCGCATCACGATGTCACGCCAGCGGATAGGCTACCCACAACGGTAGTTAACCTGGCACAAGTACGGAGTACAGGACACCATTTGTTCTGGGTAACGTTAACTCTATCCTGTGTCAGGTAGACTGCCTCCATCTCGCGCCAGAGTTTCGACTTATGGGTAGAAAGCAGTTGGGTTCTGGAACCGCCGAAACTATAGACTATGGGAGAATCTGAAGCGAAAGATCTCGATTGTGCCTGTACCCGCTTGGTTTCCGGTGGTACTGTAAGATGAAAGCAGATTACCTAGGACGATGGAATACAGATACCTTGGCTCTTACCATGGTGTGTCCTTGCGAAGTTATCCCTACCAGCGTGTGACGCTTCGCGTCATGCCAACTGGATGTCTATTCGTACGATGTTGTTGATACAATCCTACAGCATGCCGACGTCGGATGAAACGCTCGTGAGAGGCAGCATACGACTACCTCGCGCGTGCTGAAGTTTGCGCGTTCGGTGACATCGATGGAAGAAGGGTTGGACGCGCAGAGTTACGTAATAATGGATTGTCAACTGCCATCACACCCCTTCCCACTTGTAATCATCCGTTTACCCCAGATCAGTGCCAGATGATGAGACCCTGAGAATGTGTTGAATAGTGGTTCTGACCATATGGATTGTGTATCTTAGGGTGATGGCTGTGGTGGGTTTGTGGGGTTGCATTAGTTACGGGCAGAGGACATATCTCCCTGTCATGGGACACTAAGCTGTCTCCTGTCGCACCGCAACATCTTACTTCAACCAGCAAGTAAGGTGGTATTCGGTTGACCGTTATTGAGGATACCAGATCCTTCGCTGTAAATTCACGATGTGGTTGGCCTGGGTTAGTAATGACCTTCGGTTGAGTGGGCTGGTTTTGGTCGCCGGCGTACACCGCCGGTCTGCATGCGGCGGACCGTCCTGGCAAGTCTTTCGATACCTTCCCCAAGCTTCTCCTCATCCTCCCATGCGAAGCAGAGTCTGATACCCCTCTCGAAATCCTCCCCCGTGCTGTCGCCATCCACACCGAACAGAGAGCCCGGCGCGATGATGACGTTCTCGTCCTCCTCGGCCTCTGCGGCCAGCACGCGTGCACTCAGGGACTCTGGCAAGGTCAACCAGATGAAGTAACCTCCGACAACTCCTCTGCCCACCTGCGGTGTGGTAACACCGAGAGGTAATAAATGCTGCTGAATAGCCGCCATCATTGTACGGTATCGTGAGGCGTATGCAGGTTGGAGGGTCTGCAGGACGTGACGTTGGAGGTCGCCCGACCTCAGCAATTCCGCCATGAAAGTGGCAGTCAGCTGGGACGGCGCACCTCCTGACCGTGATGACCCACTGCCCACTCGAATCAACGCCTGAGGATAATCTGACGATAGGATCGAGAACCTACACTTGAGATAAACCATGTGCGAATTCTTCCGTCCCTTCGGCCCATCCGGTCCTGCACCCAGGTCCCACGATCTTGCTGAAGCTTCCATTACTGACCGCGTTGCCAAACCCATCCGAGTCAGCCCTTTCGGCGCCGCCATCCAGTTGCCGGTCAACGTCCACTATACGCGGTAGTGCTGCCATGTCCAGACTGTCATCGGGCGCACTCGGGGAGGCTCGCCATTGCAGCTGATCGTACACGTCGTCGGTGATGATCAGAGCATCATACTTCCGTGCGATGCGTACAAGATCTTGTCGACGAGTGATGGACATGGTCTTGGAGGACGGGTTCGCAAAGGTTGGGACGGCGTAGATCAGATGGCGATAGATTTTGCTCCATGGTCGAGGAGGCTTCAACTTCTGCGACAGTCATCCTGACAGCGTTACTTCCACGTGCTTATGAGCCAAGTTCGTGGCAAATGCCATCTGCTGCCCCTACCGGTTCCAGATTGCCCTTCCCTCTGGCCGCATCCTCGCTCCGTTCAATCTCACGGCTTAGGAATTCGAGGTCGATACCCTCTTGGTCTTCCGGCACCGCACGCAGGCTGCCCTGAAAGCCCGAGTCGACGAATATTCGACATGCCAGAAAGTATGTGGGCGTAATCATCCACACATTCCTCGTATAGACCGGATCTGAGAAGACCTGCAATATATTGGCTAGATTCTGACTTGCGCCTCCTGTAATACAGATCCTCTCGGCCTGAATTGCTTGCTTTGGTGAATAGAAAGTCGTCAGCCATTCGGCGATCTTCTCTCGGAGAAGCCCATATCCTGCATCTGGGGCGTAAAGGAGGGCCGGCGTGGAGAGGTTAGGATCGGAGAGCACTGTGTTGGTGGCAGTGTTGATGGCGGCCGCAGGGAGTAGTTGCGGGTTCGGCCATCCTCTCAGCAGATTGATGAGTGCTCTGGACTTCGCGCTCATTGCCTTTAATTGGGGTCAGCGTGTTTGACTACTATTGGACGTAAGTCATAGCAAACAATAACACAGTTGTATACTTGGAGCCGCAGCTCCGATACCCCAGTACGGAGGGGGTGCAGTGCGGGGCGCGGCGACAAGTTTGACCGAACAAGCCGCCGGGAATCCATCCCCAGCTAGCCCCAACTCGATTAGAATTGGGGGCGAGTGAAGATACAACAAAATGGACGAGGACGAGGACGAGGATGAGGATGAGGTAAGGTAGCTGGATCTGCCATCTATCAAACACATGTCTGCCTCGTGGCACTGAGGCTGATACTACCTTACTAGCACTTACAAATAGGTACCTTGCAAACACCCACGGTACCTACCTTAACTACCTTATAGCACATTATTTGTGCCTAGATAAGGTACCTATACCAATACAGCTATTCTTAGAATGTTGGCTTCAAGAGGCACATAGCAAGAATTTGTAGAAAATAAACAGTAAAATCTGTTTAAATTCTCTCTTTTCTAATCATCATTCACAAAATCAATCTTGCTGTCTTTCTCAACATCATCATCATCATCATCACTATAACAAAATGAAAAATTCTTGCAAAGACTTCTTCTGTTTTGTATTTTTGTAACATAAAAATCAGTATTCATATCAATATTTACATCAGTCTGTTCACTGAATCTTAATAATGATCTTATTAAGATTTTTAATTTTAATATTACTATCAATAAAGATTCAGTGTCATTCATACAATATATTATGTCTTACACAGTATATCTGAACAGAAAATTAATGAATGAGAATTTAAATGTTTTTGAATTGAATAAAAAAGAAAAGAGCTTTATATAAAAAATTTAAGATCTTAAGCAGTCAGCAGTGATTAAGAAATACTGTAATGAGAGAAAATACTTTTATTATAGACATTAAATAAGAATTAAAATCAATTGCTTAGCTATAAAGAAGAATGCTGTGATTACTGTGATTTTTAAAGACATAAATGATTAATAAAAAGTAAAGAATTTTGTTAAATTATAAAACAATAATAAAAGAAAAGAAATAATAATTATTATAAGAGCTGACTGAGATAGAAAGACAGCAGAGAATATCATTACAGTAAGTGAAAAGTTAGTAAAGAAAAAAGTTATAAAGAAAAAAAATAAGTTTAAATATTAAATATAAATTTGTCTTTTTTCTTCATTGATTTTTAATGTCTTTGTTAATAAATATCAAAGAACAGCTACTGTGATATATAAGAAGAATGCAAATCAATATGTAAAGACTTTAAAAAACATTGATTATACATTAAATATTATTGTTATTCATTATTAATGTGATGACAAGACATATCTTAACTATAATTACTACTGTCTTCTCTGCAACAGCATTCATGAGATTCTTGACTCTGCAGCTATTTAAATGTAAGTGTTAAAAGGTGGCACCACACTTTTAGCCACAGCTATTGTGGGTTATATATCTAACACTCCCCCTAACCCGCGATTGACCGGCACGCTCATACGTTGCTTACCCAGCTTCTCACAGGCGGAAAGAATGCACATGCAACATAGTTTGAACTCATAACCTTGAGCTTATGTGAGTAAGGCAGCCAACACATGTTCAATACCATTACACCAACCTGGGCTCATAACCTGTTAAAAGGTGACACTACACTTTTAGCCACAGCTATTGTGGGTTATATATCTAACAGTAAGTAAAGATTGTTAATAAAAGCAAAATAATGATTTATACATTATTCATCAGCATGGAGATTATGTTAGCTGATCAATTAAAGAAGAAAATCTCATCATTAATTACATTGTCTTCTCTCTTTTTCATGTCATCAATATTTACAACATCTTTACTATCTTACTTCATTTAAATTTACACTTTCTCATCAACATCAGTGTCAACATCAGAAATCTTTATTTTCACAGTTTCTTTTAATGATGTTAAGACTATACTAAAACTATTAACTTCATTAATTACAGCATTACAGTGTTTTTTTTCTTTTCTATAATCTTTACAGTCTTCACAATCTTCACATTATGTTTTATATATCTCAACTCAATATTTTTCTTCTTTATCTTCTTCTTAACTGCTTTCTCTGCAGTTTATATCTTCACTGTCTTCTTTATCATCTTCATTATCTTCATTATCTTCATTATCTTCATTATCTTCATTATCTTCATTACAAACTTTATAATCTTCATAAAAAATACATTTTATTACATCTCTGTCAGCACTGTCTATAATATCATTTGTTAATAGTTTACTTAACTTAAATACTGATTCTAAAACATGACTGCAGAACTTCTTTGTTTAATTTAAGTGAAAATATTTTATTTTGAAGACATAATTAATGAATTATTGTGATATTCTTTTAAAAGAAATATATAATTCATGAAATATACAGCTAATTGTTAGATATATAACTCATGATAGCTATGCTATTAGTGTGGTGCCACCTTTTAACAGGTTATGAGCCCAGGTTAGTGCGTGATAACTTGCGTAAAATGGCGCCTAGGCCACCTCTGCCGGTGGTTCAAGTCCATGGTGAGGAAGTAAGTCCAAAAGGCCATGAGTTTGAACCACTGTCTGTGCGCACCTTTTACACCTGCAGGTCAGTTGCGGGCCGATCGCAGGTTAGGGGGAGTGTTAGATATATAACTCACAATAGCTATGCTATTAGTGTGGTGCCACCTTTTAACACTAATCATTAAGCAGACATAAAGAGAGCTGAGTATTTCAGTTAATTTTAAATGATAGTTAAAGAAAGTCTTATATTTATATTAAAAGAAAAGAAGATATGTAATAATTATAAAGATTTATTTTACAGAGATTTATAATTTTAAGAAGAAATAGAAAGCATTGTAAGTGTTAAAGACAATGAGAAATGATAGTTAATTTATTATAATAATATATTTATATACAATTAATAAAGCTGTTTCAAAAATGTCTCTCTAAATTGTCTTTCATCTTATACTTCTGTATAATTATATAAATAAATACTGAAAACTTACTCTTAAATCTCTTCATCAATGTCTTATATCTCTGCATTTATGTCTTTAGTTCACTAAACAACTTCTTGATAAAGTTGTAGTTTAATGAATAGAGAAAAAGAAATATAAAAATGATATTGATTTCATAATATATAATTGTAAGCTTCTGTCACTGAGATTAGCAATAGCAATAACAAAAATACTTATATTAATATGAAGACTTATCTCTGAATGATGTATTTCACAATTATTCATGCATAAAACACTGTGTAACTCTGAAAATTGCTTATATAAAGATAAGATCTTCTTTTAAATAAAAATATTGAATATTTTCTTGTTCATTTCTTTTTCATAGATCTTTTAAGCAATATAATCATCAATTATATATGTTAAAAGAATGCTGTAGTGCTTTTCTTTTTAAAAGAACTTCTTTATGACTGCTTACTTTCTTATAATAGCTTAGTCAAACTTTCTGTCTGCAATATAAAGATTAACAACACTTTTATCAATAAAGATTAGCTAATTAACATATTAACTACTTAACTGCATCATTTAGTTGTTATAAGTCTTTTAAAAACATTTAATGACTTATTTTTAACATTAAAAATCACTTTCTTAATAATAATAACAATAATAAAAGAATGCTTATCTGCTTTCTTGATTAATTAACTCATTTAATGATAAGATTAACAATATTAATGCTGATCTAAATTTCATACTTATATTAAATATATCTCTGCATCTCATTCAAATATGCTGTAGATTGATTCTTAAGAAAATTGAGTATTTTTTATATTAATTATTGATAAATTAAATCTCTCTCTTTAAATTAAGATTTATCTCTGTCATAACAACTGTAAATAATCTTAATGTTCTTAATTTGAACAATTTAAATACAATAACTAATTCTTAATTTTATAGATTTCTCTACATTCTTTTAATATATTTTCAACTATATTCTGTAATCTTCACTATGATCTTAAATGACATTTTATACTTCAAATTCATTTGTATATTGTCTTTAATGTTGTAATTAAGATTATAAGGATGTCTTATAGTGACAGTGATGATGATGATGTTGAGAAAGACAGTGAAATCAATTTTGTAAATGATGATTAGAGAGAAGGAAATTTAGACAGATTTTACTGTTTATTTTCTACAAATTCTCACTATGTGCTCCTTGAAGCCAACATTCTAAGAATAGCTGTACCTGAGGTACTGTATGGTAAGGTAAGCAATAGGAAATCAGCATGATTCCATGTTCATGTTGGATAGAACTCCGCCATGAATCCTGTGAAGTTTCATCCCAGGGAAGATCCCTTGGCTTCTCTTTTTCAAGACTAAAAACTGCGCATTGGATGTTAATCCTCTACAAGTACTGCGGCCGCTGAGACCGTTCACTGCTTTACCTTCGCAACATACATATCTATCTGCAAGCCCTTCTTGTTCCAATCGAATTCTCCGTGGGCTTCTAACCGGTTCATTTACAATCTACATACGAAGTATATGAGTACTTGTACCTGATTCAGGCACTCGATATAGGCCTTCTCCCAGTCCACCGGGACGGGTACATTCTTCATCAACCACTGCTATCTGCTGCACGTCAGTATGGCCACAAACAAAGAATCCAAAACGGCCAAGCGCCTATCATCACTGTTCTCCTTGGGCAACCAAGACCCCGGAGTCCATCGACCACCCTCACCTTCCCCATCACGACTAACACAATCTTCCCGAAATGCGAGTCCGGTAGGGCAGCGATTGTCAACCTCCCACCTACAGCATCCATCCCCGACTCAGCGACTTTCTCCGACGACTTCAGTGGCTCACTCCCCATCCTCAAGGGTCTCACATGCGCCTGAAATCGCCGATGTCACAGCAAATGGCTTGCTGCTACCACCACCGCTGATCGATCCTTCACCCCTGCGGACGTCGTCGCCAACAGGAAGCAGGCCTGGTAGTAGGCCGGCATCGCCAATTCGACCACTGCACCCGCCGGATAGTCCTCGCCGGCCTTGGACACCCACAACAGAGGCCGGACGCGCAAAGCGCCGTAGCTGGTTGCCAGGCCACAGAGGTCACGGCGAATCTCCAGCTACCGCTGAAGCGGCGCACGGACTGGGAGCTTGGATCTCTGGGGCGGGAGGACGGATACCTTACGATCTGTCGTGCTTGGTCAATGCCCAAACGGTACGTACCGTCAATTTCACCAGTTTAAATTATCTTCTTCGTTTCTACTATGCGCTGCGAAGAGTGCTAAACGTCCATGCAGGTCTCAGAGCTTTGGGATGATGATGGGGACACGTTCGTCTATCTTTACCCCAAAGGAAGTGGAAGAGGCCCTTCTTTCAGGGTCGATTCGACAATGTATTCCTCATCGGACCTCCTAACGGCTTTCGCCCACGGGGAGATCCACGACAAACGTGACACGACTGTCGAGGCCGATAGCGGCCAGTCGCTGATGTCGCAGACAAGGCAGCTGTCGCTTAATGTGCCGACATCCCCACCATCATCACCTCAGACAGATAATGATAGCTCACAAGACTCCCGTACATTGAATGATTCAATCGACGAACAATCAAGAGAGACTCACCTCTTCTTTCCTGTCGCGTTGTCCGCCGATCTGACAAACTCCCAATCCAGGCCCTCGCTAGAAGATCTCGAGGCTATAGTCGCAGTCCGGAATCTCTTCGCGTTCTTACTCGGGCAATCCTTGGTCGCAACCTCCAGGCATCCATCACTCTTCCCCATCTTCCTCACGGTGTCAGATCTGTTGACGCGATTGAACTTCACAAACTTGGACGGTTCCACATATGGCGAAGTTGCCGCCGTCAGCTTTTCTAGATACATTGAAGAACTGGGTCTTGCCGACGTCCGATCAAGTCGTGAGAAGACAATCGAGGGTCTCGTACTTGGAGAGCGGATGCGGTCGTGGGAGATCTACAATGAAGCTTTCATCCATGGCGTTGGCAAGTACGACGAGATTGTGAAGCTTGGGAGTCCTAAGTTCAGCCTCATCAGCAACAAGACCCGCAAGAGGTTGGAACGTGCCTCGATGGATCTGTCCAAGAGGTTGACGAGCGTCCGGTCCAAACTAGAAGACTTCGAATTTCGTTCACTGTTCGCTGGTAGTGCCAACTCCAACACGAGCTCGGAAGATAAGAATGTCAACTTTAAAGCTTGGAAGAGCTCGTCTATGTCAATGCGAAAGCATATCATGGGATTTTACAAGGGGCGATATGGGAGTTGGCCGCCGAGCGCACGCTCTAAGAAAAACTCTTTCGAAGAGGGTGGTCTGAATCGTATCCTGTTGCAGGACCTCTACCAGGACTTCTCCGATCTCTACGATATGCTGGTGGATCGGACTTCGCTTACCCCTCGTAGCGTCGATATGCGATCTCATGGGAACAGCAACGGTTTCTCTAATCGGGAAGAAACCCCGACTCTTGCATTGAGACGTATCCTGAGCGAGTATGATCGCAGCGCACCGCCCGTGCAACCACCTATACCCTTTGACATTCCACGATTACCATCCCTGGCCACCACCAGATCTGGTTTCAACACGAGCGACCCCAAGAGGCAAGCCAAGGAACGCACCAAGAAGCTCAAGGACGATGAGATAAGCTCTGCCATTGTACAGTCATACAACCAGGATTCAGTCAAACACACCCCTTTCCTGGAAGCATTCATGCAGTTTGAACGAAGATCCGCGCACGGCAAATCCATGGACGACATGTGTGACCTGCGCAACGGCCAATGGATCTTCCTCTACGCCGTCCTACAAGCCCTCCCCATGGTCGTGGTCGACGCACCAGGTGTCCGCTGGACGGGAGGCGTCGAGTACTTCCTCTGCGAAGTGCCGATCGGATCGGCGCCCTGGCACCGAGAAGACAGCGGGCACAGCAAGAGCTGGTTCAGCATTGCCGGCGGCAGCGGCATCGTCAGCCTCCCCGCGGACGTCGTCGATCACGGGGTCGACGGCATCTACCGACGCAGTCATTGCTGGGAGGTGGCGGAGAAGTGGGCCGGCCGCAGCTTGGATTTCGCTCCTCCCGCGGAACCGGACGAGCACGGCGTCGTAGAGGCTGACTCCTCGCCTTTGCCTTCACCTCCGACCTTGATGCCCGGAGAATTCTTGCCGAGGACACAGTCGCCCGGTCGACTCAGTCAACGCAACTCGGTGCATCTGGGCTTAGAAGCCCTCCCCTTGCCGCGGGGAGTGACGCCCACCGCACCCGGCGGTGGATCGAGACCGGCGTCGAGCTATGATCCAAATAAGAGCTTCGAAGCGATATTGGGGACCACGGGCTTACAGACCGGGAAGAAGAAGAAATGGTAGTCGAATGATCTTTTGGCGCTTGAGAGCGAATCTACGTGCAACTTTCTTGTCGTTTTACGTTGAAATGATGATCACGATGGGAATGACTGGCATTGTTTATGAACTATGTACGAGTATCATGTCTTGTGCTTTAATTGTATGATTCATTGCCGGATGGTTGAGGGTTCAGCCGTGTCGATATAAAGGGTCATTTGCTGGCAATCGTGCTTCGGCGCTTGTTGATGGGGTCTCTCTACGCAATCTGTCCTCGGCTTTGACCGGGTAGAAACTACATGACCGTATCCGTTACCATACACTTCAATGTCCGACAATTATGCTGTATGACGGTGACATCGAATCTTGCCCACTGACAGTCACATGCCCTCAAGGCACACCACTCCGAAATCTACAGTAGTTCAAAACTCCATTACCATATGTACACCGTAGACAGTCCAATCACGTGCGAAGCTACCTAGCTCCTAGAACGGGCGTTTTAATTAAAACGCAATGATGCAAGAGCCAGTGACCGAAGATCAAGTGGAGGAAACAGTAGAGACAACGAAAACCCAGCTCACATCACAGCTTACGCCGCGGAGCGTTGGTAGAGGCCTGCGACGATACAATGATCTACGACACCATTAGCGTCGAGCATTCTCTGCAGCAGCTCTGCTTCCGGAAACACTTACCGCGTTCGAAGGGTTCGAGCGTAAGTTGTTCCAACGGCTTGATCCGCTCTTCTCTCATCTTCTGCACTTCTCTGGTGAAAACGGCTTCGGGCGCGGCGGTGCTGTCGATACAATTGGCCTTGATACTGACGACGACGCCGCCGCCGACTTTCAGGAACAGATGTGCGTTGAGCCCCACGATACGCGCCTGATCGGGCTGGGCGACGTCGGCGAAGATGACGTCGACCATGGAGACGAGCATGCGGTAGCGCAGGGGGTGGCGGGCGTCTTCGATGATGGGGATGACGTTGGTGCGGTGCGTGGCCATGTTGATGAGGTCGCGGCCGGAGCGGTGGGAGAACTCGACGGCGAAGACGGTGCCCGTGGGGCCGACGATGTCGGCGACGTGCGAGACCGACGTCCCGGATGCGGCTCCGAGGTATAAGACTTTGGCGCCGGGCCGGATGAAGATCTCGTCGAGCCCGCCGAGGATGCCGGCCGCCAGCTTGCTGCGGAAGGGGTTCCACACTCGGTATTCGATTTTGGTGGCGGGGGCGGCGTCGCCGTTGACCGCGCCGCTGTTGGCGGCCGCCGAGGTTTCGACCGAGATGCGTTTCTCGCCGTACACGGATTCACCGGGCGTAAGGTTCTTGGTCACGAGCATGTCTTCTTTGCCGCGAGCTACGAAGACGCCGGGATGTCGGTGGGGTTCCTGGATGCGTTGACGAGGGTTAGCTCTACCCTGTCTTGTCTAAGACCGCGGTGTTGATACTCACGATGATTGTCCTCTGTCCTCCCTTTGCACCGGCCCCTCCTCTACCACCTCGTGCTCCTCCCCGTCCGCCTCTCGCACCTCCTCTAGGCGCTCCACGTCCCCCCCTGCCACCGCCTCTACCGCCCCGATCGCCAAAACCGCCACGATCGCCAAAACCGCCTGAAAGATATTAGTACGGTTTCGGATGAGCTGTAGACCACTGCTGGCCGGACCTCTTGAGCCTCCTCTGCCTCCGCGTGGTGTTCCTCCCCCACGGCCCCGAAAGCCACCTCTGTCCCCGCCGCCTCCACGTCCCCTTGGTGTGAAGACCATTTTCTATGACAGTGTTCTTAGAGCTGCAGGAGACGTTGTTATTGATGATCTCGCATGTAAACTGTTTATGGGTTCAATTGCAGCGAGCGACGTTATTGGGTTTCCAGTATTGGGAGCTTTGCTTGGAAAAGTTATAACTTGCGCTCGCTTACACTTTCCAGCTAGTTTGAAAAGAGCCGCATCGACCTGTTTTGGTAAGTAGACGCCGAGTCACGTCCACTATTCCAGTACAATCACATAGAAGATCTCAAAGTGCCTTGATAATCAATTAGGGCATCAGAGTATCTTGTCGCACTGTGTCCGCTGTCGTAGTCGAGTTGCACAGCACTGATCAGCGTTGATCGTTCGGGACTAGCGCTAGGGCAGTGTGCGCACAACCTCGTTTAGCGAGCTCGAAATTCCCATTGCTAGCGCAGACGACCACTTCATTGAAGACGTACAACGGCCACAACAACCACAAAGACCATCTCCCAACAACGTCAAGATGGTGAGTCTCTTACATTGATGGTCATATTCACCAGATCACGATGTTTGAGAGGCCCATGTGATGCACGGCGATGACAAGAACTTGAACTCTAGCTCGCTCTCTAACAAGAGACTAATATGGCATTCCTTCCAGGTCCGATACGCAGCCACACACCTTGAACCCGCGAAGTCAGCTCGCGCCCGCGGCGCCTACCTTCGCGTATCGTTCAAGAACACTCGCGAAACTGCTCAGGCGATCAACGGATGGAAGCTACAGCGCGCGGTAACCTACTTGGAGAATGTTATGGGACACAAAGAAGCCGTACCGATGAGGAGATATGCGGGTAGCACTGGTCGGACTGCACAGGGTGAGGCGACCATCATTTCCTGGCGGAGACGGCGTCCAAGCCGCAGCTGGGATTGGTACTGCTATATATAAGTTCGGTGGGCTAATCGCCCCATGTCCTACAGGCAAGGCATTCGGTGTGTCCAAAGCTCGCTGGCCCGTCAAGTCGGCCGAGTTTCTTCTCGGTCTCCTCCGCAACGCCGAAGCCAACGCCGACACCAAAGGCCTCGACACCGGCAATTTGATCGTCAAGCACATTCAGGTCAACCAGGCGCCGAAGCAACGAAGACGCACATACCGTGCTCACGGTCGTGTATGTCCTCACTCGGAGAGCCTAGTAGGGGACAAGATCATGCTAATTAAGAGCACAACAGATCAACCCGTACATGTCGAACCCCTGCCACATCGAATTGATTCTCACCGAGGGCGAAGAAGTCGTGCAGAAGTCTGACCAGGTTGCTGACCGCGAGCAGCTTAGACTGAACACGAGGCAACGTGGTGCTCGGACGAGGAGGGCTATTACTGCGTCTTAGGCGAAGATGATGTTGGAAGGATCAGGTGATGATTTACCGTCTTAGGAGATGGTAAGGTTTGCTGTCTCGGCTGTAGCATTAGACGGCGAACTAGCTACAATGTGTCCATCGAACGAGCAATCAAGACCTTGAACAGTTTTCAAGCTGTAGCTCCGAAGTCGTGGGTCATGAACGCGGTGACTTCATAGAATGATGCTGCAATGAACTGACCTTAATACCGCCGGACTCCATACCCCATACTTATACAGCGAACTTAAGAGTCCTATGATTTGGACCTAGTGTCTTCGCCTACCCTCACCGTCATGCAATCACTTACTTTCGCGCCGTATCGATGCCGTAGTTACGCACATCACGGATGGAGTGTATGTACGAAGTACCATCTTCCCTTCTCATTGACGTCTGACATATCATCCTGACCTGAAGACCTCTTCATCCAACGGAATGGAGCCTTACCGACCTTCGGTTGTGGTCCACCTGCAATGGAGTGCTCCTAGGTAATGTCAATGCCGTGCGGGTTCGTCATGGCGTACTTCCTTTCTCTCCATCTAACGCTTCCCTTACCACTCCTCTTACCTCTAACGTTCCACGACACTGCACAACAAGCAACACTGAGGGACACTACATCTAAGTCTTTGTATCTCTTTACTATACGCATTGTAAAGATAAAAAGAAAGATGTAGAAGGGGGCCCGCGGGGGTGGTGGGTAGTGGGAGGGAATCAGCATTTATTCAGCGTAAGCTGTAAAACGTGAGGAAAGAGGACGATGTTGTCCGCCAAGTCATGATGCGTAAGGGCCGGCTGAAGAATCAGTGGCGCACAAAGTATATGCTAGTTTCGTCCAAGGTTCCGATCGCGTGCTCGCCACCATCATGCCAGCCCAAGCTGGGTTTTCTAACCGACTCGAGTGGAGAAATAAACTCGTGGAGGAAAGCACTAAGCGTGGCAATGGCGGCGGTGGGCATTATTGCGGGGACATCAACAGAAAGTGCTTTATCCTGAAAATATCTCGCCAGTCCGGGGATATAGTCAATTTCAGCGTTCGCAATTTCGGCAGAGCGGCCCAGAAGTCGTGTTCGCAAAGGTAGGGAAGGTATGTGCTCGATAAGGATGCAATATTCAGCGTAGGTTCGGTATATGGAAGAAGTGAGTCATCAGACCCTGGATGTTTGACCTCGAGAAACGCTGAATTTTTCTTTCTTATCTGCGGTGACACAGTGTTGTACATGGGCCCGGGCCGCGATTAAACAGTGTCGGAGTGCACTATGTCTCCTGACGTCCAGATATCTCGGAACAGGTAAAGGTGCGTAAGAGATTGAGGACCAGGCGTCCGACGCAAGACTGCTCAAACGTGTTCTTCCTGCGAGCGCAGACTTGACCCGTGCTTGTGCACTGGGAGGTTGACGGTACCAAAATGCCAGGTAGGGCAAGGAGAACTCGAACACGCAAGGGTGTATCCTCGGGATATGGATGCAGAGTGTTTGTAGGCAAGTTGTTTATTATGGAGTGGGTCAGTGTTGTTTGTGTAGGACGACAACAAGCTTGCCCCGCAAACGTGCTGGTGAGCCTAGGTTTAGACCAGTAACAATCCCTCCGAAAGTGACACTGAAGCTTTCAGTACAACCGCACCATCTAACAAAACGCATCAACCTGTCAACATGCAAGGATACTGCGTAACAGGCCGAGGGAACTTGCGGGACAGCAGCACATTAGCTGATAGCTGTGCTACAAGCCAACGGAGTTTTTTCGAGACGCAGCTGATCCTCAACGCCTGTTGCTCTGAAATGAGTGACGCGGCCTCTTCGCCTGAACTGCACACCGGGCAACATAATCGAGTCTTGAGGGACCGAATATCGCTCATACCAATGCGCCAGAAATGGGCCAGGCCTATCCATGATTTCGCCAAAGCTATTTGTACAGCTTCGAGAGATCATCCCAAATATGAGTTCCTAGCTCTTCCGACAGCGATTGCTCATCTCTTTCCTCCCCTGTACTGAGGCTTCTTGGCCAACCTGTTTTCTTCATCTGTTATATGCTTCTGCTGCTTGCTCTCCCTATATGACTTATCATAAGCTCTACCCCGGGTCTCTATACACATGATGCTGTCCAGAAGAGGTAGTATCCAGTCCACAGCCATATCTGACTCTCGGTCATGGAGTGCTGTATGTATCGGTTGTGATGTGTTGTATTGTTTACGGGTGGGGACAGCTCAAGGAGCGGATGGTCCATGTCACTGGCAGGTGAGAGGTCTAGCTTGGGCTCAGGCTTGGACGCTGTACGGAGTAGTTAGAGCGACGTTTAACTTAACGTTACCATCAAGGGAAGATCATAAATCCGAACTCGACCACTGGGAACGCCGGCCATGGCGGATGCACCGAGCCTCGCGTCGCTGCAAGGTGTGTACCTACCTAACGTACCTTAGCCTTGGTCCTTTGTAGTTGTGTACCTCAGGTACGGAGTAGGTACTTTGTAACATATTATTGTACATACTCGTATATGTACCTAAGATTGGTATATAGGTACCTTGGTATTATTGAACACTTGGATATGACTTCTTAGAAGTTGGAGGCTCCGCTGGAGTCGATGGTTTGGTGATGGTCAATAATTAGAGAACTTTTGCAAAGTGCAAATAATTTTTTGCACTTCAGAATTTACAATACTAGCGTGTAATTATCATCCAAAAGTAATCAGTTCAGGGTCCACCAACTGTAAATGAAGTGTAAAAAGTATAAACTGCAGGCAAAACAAGGGTCAAAGTGTTAGCCGTTTTCACTTTGTGTAAACGACTAACACTTTGAATCTGAGCTAAACCTATGTCAGAAGTGCAAATAAAAATTTACACTTTGCAAAAGTTCTCTAATCGAACGAAAACTAGGTAAGCCACGGACCATCCCTAGGTACCACTTGGTAGGTACCTTTACCTACTTCGTACGTACGTACCAGGTAGGTACTGTATAGTTTACGACATACTGTAGTACGGGGTATTTGTACGGTAAGGTACAACATCCAGAATATCTGGTCAGGGAAAATGGAAATTCACCCTCTTAAGGAGAGGTACAAGCGCCCTGTTTTTGCTGAGTGCAGTAGCGCCTGCATCTCAGCTCCTTCTAGGCAATTTCCAGCAGATGCCGGACACCTGTTACGATATCGCAAGCCAATAATAACGTTATTGAGCTCTTTGACACAACCCAACCCTCTGCACAAGTGCGGCGTCTTGGTTCATACTGTATCTATTAGTAGACTTAACTTACAGTACTTTCGTAAGTGTGTTGGAACGAATTGGGATGGGCCAGTGTGAATTTGAAGCTGCAATCTGGCTGCTTAAACCCCAATATCTGTTGGGGATTATATCGAGGCTTTATAATCATACGCTCGAACCACCACCCATCAACAGCATCACTCCGGTGTCAGCATGCTGTTCTTCATCTTGTGAAGTTTCAGTACTTCTTAGTTTTTGATTTCTACACCTCAGCTACAAACCTTCGTGGTGCCTCTTCTGCCTTTTACTTGTCGCCTTGTGGTGGATGCTACCTTATAGCACGATGGCACTTACCCTAGGCAGATACTTTTTCGTTTACTGGCTTTCAAGATGTCTTACTTCAGCAGAAAGGACGACACCTTACCAGATGACTTGGTCCCCAGAAGTGTTTGGCCCAGATGGACCATGGCAAGCTGTTCAAGTTAGCATCGGTAGCTCGGGACATAATGTCAGCCTGTACCCAGGTGGGAGATGGGAGAGTCATGTTCTAAGTCCTAATGTATGCACGAATGTCACTCTGGGAAACGTTTGCTATGCGCAGGAGGCAGGTCTTTACAGCTACCGCACATCAAACACAGCAGTGTCCCAGGCCATAACTTTTCAGAACGAGGTCGACTTCACTTCGGGAGCCTTGGAGCTCAATGGAGCTAAACCCAACATAACTCTTGACCAAATCACGCCAGGGACCGACGGTGTGACCATCCCAAACGTCACAATGTCTGTGTACGATTCCATCTTCGGTACTTTACCGGACGGCACCAACTATCCGATCAGTGTTGGGGCACTTTCTCTTGGGGCACCTGGGACCGTGAATCAAACTTTCACCCTGAGCCCTCCAACGCCGAATATCAATGGATCCCTGATAGCTGGGTGGCTTTGGCAATACGTGCAAACAAATCGGCTGACGCCATCAAACTCATTCGGTTTACACATCGGCGCGGTGACTCCAAAGGTTGCCCCATCACTATACTTTGGTGGATTCGATCAAAACAGAGTCCTCGGGGCTGTATCAACTCAGTCAGGGGAACCGACAGGATTCATTGATCTCATAGACATCGGCATCAACGTCATTGCAGGAACTTCTCCTTGGTCCTCTACATCGATGAGTGGCCTCCTTGCTTCTGGGAACACATCAATCGGAACTGCTGTACCCATTACGATCAACCCCTTGGCACCATACCTCCACCTTCCTCAGAGTAGCTGTGATGCTATTGCTGCGCACCTACCAGTCACTTACCAACCTCGCTACGGACTTTACTTTTGGAACACCCAGGACCCGCAGTATGCAAGAATAGTCAACTCAGCCTCTTGCTTGAGTTTTGTCTTCCAGCGAGACCAGGCTAATACTTTGAATCTCACTATCAATGTCCCTTTCAAGCTGCTAAACTTAACGCTGCAACCGCCTTTGACCACGGCTCCAGTACCATACTTTCCCTGTCAAGCCCAGTCACGTGGCAAATATCAACTCGGTCGTTCATTCCTGCAAGCGGCCTTTCTCGGGGCGAATTGGAACGCCAATAATAATGCAGCTGTTTGGTGGCTGGCTCAAGCACCGGGACCAAACATATCAACTCAACCGAGGATTGTGTCTATTGGGGTCGCCGACAGTTCCATCACGGCATCTGAGAGCGACTTCGCTGATAGCTGGAAAGGAAATTGGAATACTACCACAGCAACATCAGCCAATGCCTCTAGTACCAGCGGTTCTTCATCAACATCACCAACTTCATCAAGCGGGAGCTCAAGCGGCCTTTCCGCAGGAGCCAAGGCTGGAATTGGATTGGGTGCTGCTATTGGTGTCATCGGACTTGGCATCGCAGGTGTCCTTCTGATGAAACGTCACCGATCGAGTACAGAGGCGAGAGGTGAAGGAGTCACAGAACAACAGTTCACAACTGACAAGACTCCGAACTGGACTGTTGGTAACGTGGACCAGACTTATATACCGCCAAGACCTGCGCCTGTGGAAGTAAACGTGGCGACCAATGAGCCGTATGAGTTGGCGACTTCGACTCCGCGAATTTGAGGCATGATTGGCTGAGCGAGAGTCTACATTATATGGTGATTTAAGACTTGAATCATCTTGTGTAACGTTTTGTGTTTTGTTCTCCTTATTATACTTTCCCGAAGATTCCCTGTGCGCTATCCCCGCAAAACAAAATCACACGTTCGCAAGGAAGATTACAGTCTTCCTCCTGCTTCAGCGGCTTCGAAACCTTAGCTGTGGTCTATCTATACTAACAGTTGCTGGATCACCGTAGCAGACAGCGCAGAAGCTTTACATGCATGCATGTGTGTAGAACAACACTGGCGGCCATGCCCATCACCATCCTGACCCACCAAAGGCTTCCACCTCCGCCAACAAACACGCCCCCTCGACCGCCCTCCCATAATCCATCCCCACCCCCGCCAGATTCCCCAACCCACATTCCATATCCTCGAACCGCTCCACCACCGCCCACGCCATCTCCCTCACCATCCGGACATCCTCCCACCCCTTCAACAGATAAATCAACGCCTCCGGCCTCCCCAACCTCCTCTCCATCTCCGCCCTCCTCTCCCCCTCCCCGGCATGCCTCACGTCCCACGCACACAGCCGCGCATACCGCGTCCGCATCTTCCGCATCTCCTCGCCCGCCACCCCGAGCAGCTTCTCCACCGCATCGAGCCGGTCCTCCAAGTCCGGCATGACGTCCTGCACCACCGACGCCAGCGCCTCCTCCCGCCGCAGCAGCACCTCGTCGCACGCCTCCGCCGCCGTGACGTGCTCGCGCAGCGCCAGACACTGCAGGCCCTTCCACTCCGCCGCGGCGGCGTCGATGTCCGCGAGCGGCTCGTGCAGGCGCGACCGCAGCGCGCCGTCGATCTCGCTCAGCGCCTCGCGCATGCAGTCCGCGACGACCCGGCGGTGCAATTTGCGTTTGGCCGACGCCACGGCTTCTTGCTCGCCCTCGTCGGCGGCGAGCTGGGCACGGTGGGAGCGTGCTTTGAGGGCGGCGCGTTCGGCGGCGAGCGAGGCCTGGTATTTGTGCGTCCAGCGGCCTTGCATCTCTTTGCGGACCCAGAGGTTCGTGAGGAGGGGGTCGGAGAGGACGGGTGGAGGTGGGGGATGAAGGGGTGGGGGCGAGGGCGGGAGCTTTTGCAGTAGCGAGGTTTGCCAGAGGAAGGGGCGCGCGTCGGGGCGATGCGGAGGGAGGGCGTCGTCCGAGGCGTGCTGTCTGTTCTGGTGCTGTAAGAGTCGAGCGATAGCTTCCGAGTCGCGAAGGAGTTGTGCTCGAGCGGACTTGGGAGGTTCTGGCCTGTTAGTGTCACGCTCCGCTCTATACTCGAACCCAAACCCATACTCGTGATCGTTCCATCCATCTGTCGTGGCCTGCTCGGGTGCGTCCGCGTCCGTTCTGAAAGACTCCTGTCGGTACTTCTGCAGAAGACTGACATCTATGCCAGGAGAAGGCTGCCCTAAACCTCCCGATATCGACAAGCCTCTAAACTCTTTCACCAGGGCCTCCGCCTCGCGATGAACTGTGATCGCGTCATTTGAGGGCAATGACGGCCATGGCTCAGCTCGTCCCTCTTTCCCTTGTCCACGTGTCAGATCATCGAGTAGGAACGGCAACCATTCGCTATCTGCGTCCGTGTCCTCGTTGTCGTTCTTGCTGGCTTTTGCGTCATCTTCTTCCTCTCTGTCGGTATCCGTGTCTAATTCGTGGGCATAGTAAGCGATGATTTCGGTCCAGTATGGATCATCGGCCGGTGAGTAGTGGATGGGGATATTGAGGGAATCAACTGATCCGGTCCGCGTTCTTGGTGATGCTCCCAGATTATCCATATGGTTCGCCGAACGAGGAGCCCTAGGGCTCACTCGACTTACGCGTTGATTGGCTTGTCTTTGCTGGTCGTTCAACGTCCAGCTCCGTCAGTCAGTTACAATTAGTTTCTGCTGTCGAAGAATAGTAAAGTCCTATCTCTCGAGTCGGAGAAGATCACTGGTGGAAGGCAGATTTATGATGCGAGAAACGAGTAGCAGACTACCAGCGGCTTCCTTCACCATGAACTCTAGAAATACTGTTCAAATCAGAAGAGTCACAGAAGACGCTCTAAGACATGAGGCAGACAATCTTTGTGACTTATTCACAGGGAGTAATTTTCATTCATTGTCTCAGAGGACACATTCACATCAAACCCTAGCCAAGTCTAACCTTCTCCACCTAGGCAACGCTAGGTTCTCCATCGCTCAATTCCTTCCCAGCTTCAATGCCTGAGGCCACGCTCCCCCGTCGTATTTCCGCCAGGTCGTCGTTAATGTACTTCTGCGGTCTCATCCGGAGAGGTTGCATCTTGTTCCTGAAGACCTAGATGCTATGGCTCTCCGGTAGACTCTATCGATGTCCTCGAGTCTTCGGCCCCCCTTTTCCAGATAGAGGAGATTTACGTTGGGAACGAAAAGAGGCGCTGAAGACGATCCAGATGGTGTAGAACTTTAACCAACCTCTCGAACCAAATGGGCGCGAGTTGGACGATCATGTTGTTGGAGGCTATTGAAATTATAGACCGTTGTTGAAATTCGAGAAGCTTGCTTACCCCAATTCGTTGCAGTTCCCAAAGCGGCTCCCTTGGCTCGCATGTGTAATAAGTTAATCCCGGTAGTATCAAGCCAGTGGATGCCGTGCCATGTAATACTAAAGAAGACGTAGTAAAAAGAACCAGAAGATCACAGAGGCGGCAGCAAATCATGTTTCTTCTATCTGTCAGCAAAAGTCAAGGAAACGGATTAGGGCTCTGTGTACTATCCAGGCCGTTTCCCAAACCGGTGACGAGTCTTTTAACAAGGACTCAGCGTGACACATAGCCCGAGGTAGGGGGACTACCGTCCAGCAATCGTTTTTGCGACATTAAATGCGGTAATTTGGATGCCGGCGTCGACCTTCATGCTCGTGCCGGCATGGGATCGTTTGGAGTTTAGGGGAATGCTCCTGACGGGCAGGATCTGTAGTTTGATGTCATTATGGCGTATATTAACATCAAGAGCATCTAGGATGTGGGCCATGGAGACTTTCAACATACCTACTTGCCTTTGAACGATCTCACCATGTCGATAAATCAAGACAGATAGTGATACTTCCCAGAAATAGGGTCAAGTTGGCTGGTAGAGCTGAGTATTCACGGAAAGTCATCAGGATACGGCGTGTCAGGCAGCGATACCCTGTCAACAAGCAACTTGGACTGATACGATTTCTTGCCAGAGAGAGTATAGGTATTTGTATCAGTAATCTAATTGGAGCCTTAGGTACACCACTTGCTATGCAGACAAGAGAGCAAAAAAGATATCTACAACAGATTGACCACAATATCCCTATCCCAACACCACGCCAGAATGAATGCAATGGCGTCCCAATGCACACGTTGCTCCGCGCAACAGGCACATCTACTGAGAGCATAGACTGTCCTTCGAGAACCCAGTCGATGCCTCCTCGGCAAGAGAGTCCTGGTTCCCTGTTACCATGTGAAGCTCTCCTCCACAAAGTCGATACTCCCAACATGGATCCTCTTCCTCACCGCATCCCTGACACTATCCGCAAAAGCCCCAGGCCCACAAACCGTAACGGCCATGGCACCGACACGGTCATTCAGTTCTTTGTCAATCAGGACCTGCGGGTTCGCACGGCCAGGGAACATCTGCACCGTCGCGCTAGGTGAGACGACTTCTCGAGGACTGCGCGGCTTCGTGATGAACAGGAGGATCTTCAGGATCTCCCGGCGGCCCGGCATGGCGAGGATCTGGTCCATCCAAGGCCGTACCCATTCCAGTTGTTCCGTGGTTCGGACGGACCAGATGAGCACCACTTTCCGCGCCGCGACGGTGCCCTCGTGATACCCTTCCAGTAAGTCACGGACGTGTGATACTTGGTGCGTGATGCCCACACCGCCGGCGAAAAGCATGACGGTGCCGTAGCTGTGAAGAGACTCAAGACCGCCGTAGGGTCCCTCGACGGCACCGTACATGGTGATGATGCCGTTGGGCGCTGCGGATGCCTTTTCGTAGAGCTTGGCGGTCATGCCGGTGCGCTTGGACATGACGAGGGAAATTGAGGTGACGGTCTTACGTGGAGAGGAGAAGTCGGCCTCCGACTTGGCGATGGGGAGTGTCTGTTCCTTTTCGTTCATCGGTAGCGCCAGTCGCTCCTCACTCCAGGCGATGGAAAATGGATGAGACATCCACAACGAAACGCCCGGTAGGTAGGCATACACGTGGCAGCCTGGTGATATCTTCCATGCGTGCTGAAGATCGAACGTGACGCGGCAAGCGTCTCCGGGGAGAGCTTCCACAGTAGCTCTTCCGCAACCGTCACGAGAGAAATTGTGATAAATGATGCGCAGCCATCTGATACCGCGCTCGATCAGCCACAGAGCGACGATGGCCTTGAGGTAAGGCAGCTGTGGGAGATTTTCCTTATCCAGATGAGCGTATACCGCCAAGACGGCAGCGAACGCCATGAGTTGGTGCAGGTGCAGAAACGTTTCGTAGAATGCGTGTCGAATGGGGGACGGGGAGTGGAGTAAGAGGAAGGTCATGGCGCAAGTTGCCAGCAAGCCGTACAGTAGGAAAGCGCTCGATTGAAGTGCGACAATGACCCCATGCCACCCTTTAGCGTTCGTCTCGTTGGCCGCCCACGCAGCAGTGTGGACGATACTCTCCACGACCACGACACGCCCGGCCCATCGATGTAGAAGATTATAAGTATCGAAGCTGACCCGTAGCATGGGAATCAAGGGATTGTTCCTCCCGGCTAGTATGAACAACGGGATCATGTTAACGACAGCAAGCACGCCCAATCTTCCACGGATTTCGGCAAGTAGAGCTGCACGGTTGTTCTGACGGTAATCCAGAAGGCAGCAGTAAAGAACATTGCTGAGTAAGTACAGTGAAAGTAATACTGTATGAAACCGCGATGGTAAAGTTCCAACGTTTATAGCGTTCGATAGCTGCATCTCTCGGTTGTGTCGTTTCTTAAAGAGTGGTGCATATAGGACATGCTTCTTGATTTTCGGCCAGAAGGTGGTCTGGTCCTGCGTCCAGAAAGTCTGTGATCGCTGAGTGGTGGTGAGGCTGAAAAGGTGTCTTAAATGAGCATTTCCGATCTGCGCAAACCGGACCAGCAACACAAGTATGCATAACCCCGCCAGGGAAAGCCAGAGAATTCTCCTACACAAATAACGTCAGCTTGTTTCATGCTTGAAGCTTGGGATATAGCACTTGCGTTAACTCATGATCAAGCGGTACATTTACCCCGGCGAGACCGTGGGTATACGGTTCCACGGTGGCCGCCGGCGATGCAGACGAGTTTGTCGATTGCGGGAGATATTGTGACATTTGACTTGAGATTGACTGCAGACTCTTATCCGGTACGAGATCGCAGCAAGTAGGATAAGTAGTGAAAGAGGTGGACGATGGAAGGCGGCCAGCGCGCGGCGGGCTAGTCTAGTCTAATGTGATGCAAGAAGGAGCTCGCGGATGGATGTTCCTGGAGGAGGATGTGGAAGAGACAGAAGGTAAAGAATCGAAGAATTTGGCGCCTTCGAGATCCTGTTCGGTGTATGTCAACGCCGTGAAAACCTTGTTGGTTGATGGATGAAGTGAAGCGCAGTGTTGTTATGGTTTCTGATGTTGTCTGGAAGGTGAATCGAATATGCCAAGTTCAACGGGACTCGTTCCTGTACCCACGCGGAGAAGTCGTGGGAGACAATGAAGGCCTCGCCTCCAGGACAAAGGATATTGATAAAGGGTCACGACCGCATTATTCAGCCACAATATCTTCGAACAAGATCAGAACAAAGAGACATGCTCCGTCGTACGGGTACAGGAATCGAAGTGTCGGTACTGGATGAAGATTCCTTGCAGATGATCGGATTCTATAATTTCAACGGGATTTCAGTTCCCTTCCTATGCTACCTATTGACTCGGTGTAGAGTTACGGGCAGGATTGCGATCTTCAGGATACTTACTATTATTCTTCTGTGAAGTGGGCACAACAATGAAATCGGAACTGAAAGGGGTACCTCCAGCCACCAGCCGACGATGATTCAATGCGAACAATGCGATAATGAGGTAGGCCAGTTGACAGATGCAAGACGGAAATTGAAAGACAAAAGACAGAAGCAACGGTAGTACAAAGGAGATTGTTGACGGCAACAGCGATATCAATGCAGAGGTCTATGCTGAGGTGTAAGGTAGAGACGGTGAAGCCAAGACATGATCTTCCTTTCTTCACTTACAATTCAGGTACTCCCGTCACTCGTACACGCTAACTACGTCGTACAATTACAACCTTGAATGCATCGAGCGTAAGTTCCAGGTACTAAGTAACTTACCTTACCCTATTCATTGGTTCGGATATTCACCTCGATTATGTCAGGAGCCGATGATTGGCTGTACTCACCTTCTAGTATGATTTAGCGCCCTCATGTCTGGACACGAAACACGTGGGATGCATTCATTCGCCGACTTCAGCCAAAGCTTCATACATTCATACAGGATAAATTGGGATAGGATAGGATAGGATAGGATCCATTGCAGCTGCAAGTCATACCCGTCATGTGCAGACTGTCACCATCTGTAATTTTACATGACCGATGTTTTGGTAAGCCACGTTTGGTACCATCATTCGCAGAGATCCTTACTAGTCCATGTTAGCTTGTCTCTGCATGTCTGGGGCATTATTATTGTGCTACTCACGTTCAGAGAGCGCCTGCAATACTTCGTTTTGTCCCCGCTTATACTGCCTTGTTCTGGACGACGCAACAGAAACATGAGGCTAACTTACCGAGGACAGCCAATAGTGAATAATCCCTACCACTAACCCCAGTATCGACCCGGATGGCCACGGCATTTTACCTTCCATTGCTTTGCGTCTAGCCCGACGCAAGTAAAACGGCACCTGCGAACAGCAGCCGAAGTCGCTGAGGTCGTGCAGATCGTCTTCCTCGGCAACTTGCAGTAGTGTTGACGACCGCCGAACAGAAGAGCTGAGTGACAAGAAAGACTTTGCTGGAAGCTTGAATCATCTGTGCAAGTTTGATCCGGACTGGCTTCGATCAGCTATACTGCCATCAGGCCGGTAGCATTGCGACGCTTCGGTCCAATGGAATCAATGTGAAGGAGGAGATAGACCCGACAAGCTGGCTACTACAAGCTGCGTTCCGAAAGGTAAAGGAGTAACTCCACAACAGACCTTGTGTACCGTAGCTGTAAGGGGTGTCTATATTAAACAAGGTAGGAAGATGTAAGTTATGAAACAACGTCCAGAGAACACCCAAGCATCATTGTTTTAACGGATATCTCTGTACGAGAGGAGTGGGCGAGGGTTGACAGGACCAAGTGTTGCATTTGGCGATCAAGACTAAAGAAAGTTGAGCCGCGACGGTACCCTACCTTCTTTGGGCTTCGACGTATATTATACTTCCTCTCTCGAGATTCTATATAAGTACAATTACGTGGAGATGAAAGTTTGAGCACCATCTGAACACATGCATATGGAACCTCCGGACATTGAATACTGACTGTCAAAGCAGACCGAGAGTTTGGTCCTCTGCATCCAAATAAGGTGTGTGTATATCTCCGACTATTATCGCCGTGAGGTCTTGACAAAATCCTTGACCTCCCTGTCACCACACCGCGGTACGTGAGGTACTGATATGTACTAACGTCGCGAAGGTTATGTAGTCCACTAATCAGCTTTCTCTTTCGCTGATCTTCCACGGAGACTTGTCCCATCGTTCGCCAGACACCCTCCACTGGATATACACTGCAATGTTCCACGTAACCATATACTCGCTTCACTTACCACCGATGTCTTGCCAGAACGCCAAATATACTTCGGGGTGGAAAATACTCTCTATTATTCCAGATCTTCGATCCTTGGCCCAGCCGCCTGACACTTCCTCATGAGGTCGGCCGAGACTTTCAAGTTCTCCGCTCCACTTAATGCTTTCGTGACCATCGCTTCACTTTTCTCGCGAACGAGTTGTCTGAAGGCACTGACGAGGAAGCCGGAAATGAGCTCCACGGACCAGGATTCGGGAATGACGCTCAAGACGTGCCCGACATCGTACCAGGCTCCGAACCGGTCCAGGAGCTCACTCGTCCTTTCCACCCGGTCGCTGATATCTTCGATCCGGAGGAACTCGAAGAGCAGGTGATCGAACAGCCGGGCTTGTTCGTCGTGCGATGGAATGGCGGTCTCGTCCATCGGACGCGATGTGGGGCGGAAGATACTCGCACCACCTAACAAGCAGTAGTTGATCCCTGTGTCGTAGTCGCCTAGGCCATGAGTGAGCAAGCGAAGAGCTTGTTGGTGCCGAGACTGTCGCCCGTCGAGGATGATCATTTCGGGGACGAGCTGTTGTTGGAATGGCTCTATGCGAGCTAGTATGGCAGCCGCATCATAGTTGAACCCGGCACCGTGGCTGCCACCAAGCAGTTGGAGCAGGCGCAGTCGGTTATGCCACCATGCTTCGCCCGTGGCGTTATCGGTGATGAACCGATGATAGGTTGGCTTGGGCGGTCGAAGGGCACGATACGAATCGTATGTTTGCAGTAAGGTAGAGCGGGCAGTCTCAGATGATTCCAAGACCGAGAGAACGGTATCCAGGTAGTAGGAGATCAGGTCGTTCGCATATTGTACGTTCTGCATAACAGTCAGTACTTATACCTACTCCAAGAAAGTTGAACCGCCGTACGTGCTTGCCGAAGACTAGATGCTCCAGGTATTCCTTGACGGCGTCTGGGGATTCTCTTCGCAACAGCTGGACGACTTGCGCGGGCTCGAATTTGACTCTGCTCCCGTCATCGGCAAACACCTGGACCCCTAATTTTGGATTTCGCCTGGCAAGCCATGCACCATACTCTTCCACTAGTTGACCATCTCTGATTTTGACAAGGTATTTTCTCATTTCATTCTCCCCGTCGACGAATTCGCCACCGTCGTCAGGCTCACCTTCGAGGATCCGTCTCCAGGTAGAGAGAACCCTTCTAGCCATTTTCCGACTCTGGTAGAATCGACTGAGTACGTAGAGCCGCCGGTACTTTTCCAGCAGCGTTATCGCCCGGTCAAAGCACTCAAGTCCGTGGTCAACAACAGCATTAAGCTCCGCGCGCACCGATGCAGCTGGTGCGGGACCGTGAGGGCTGTGAGTGTCAAGCTGCAGCAAAACGTGTAGCAGAGCCGCGTCGACCGTCTGAAAGACGTCATGTTCATCCGATATGCTACCGAAGCCCTTCTTTCGCCGCCATACCATGAGATAGTGCTTGATCAAGCTAAGTAAGTTGTTACCGATACTAGAATTGTCGGCTTCCAGCTCTTCAAACGTTATATGTAGAGCCAAGGATCGCTCGGCAACGTCGATAAGCCCACCGTGTATCCAGATGCCTTCACGACCCTCGAAAATATCTTCCCGTAGTGGATAGAGCATGGCCAGGATGACACGGGGGTCGGTGGCTCCTTCAACCAGTACCTCCTCTGTCGCCCGCTTCTCAGCCGCTGAGATTGGAGTTTTTGATTTTAACGCACTAAGTGCGTCGGCCAACAACAACAGACTTGCCTTTTGGCGCACATAGTTCAGCGTCAAGAATTCCAATTCCGTTCCGGCTTCCTTGCCTCTTACGCTACGGACGACCTCGATTATTTTCCGGCGGTCAAGCGGAGCAGCTGCATCTTCGGTGGAGGGCTCCAACTTCGCCAGGCTAACGGCGGCGTCTAACTTCAGCAGCAGAGGATTTCTGACCACCCACCATATGCGATTGCCACACCAAATGACTGTCTGGCTTCTCAATCCGCTAATGCGTTGAGCGAAAGCCTCTTCGTCACGTACTTTTGAAGCTTGCGAATCAGGCACTCCGAGCTCCTGGCTTGGTGCTTGGGCTTCCGACACCCCAGGATTTCTCGTTGCGCCTTCCAGAGAAACGTTAGTGCTTGAGTTAGATGTCTCATTCGACGAAGGTGCCACTACGGCTGGTGAGGCTGTCGGAAGTCTAAGACGGGCTAAGCGGAGCATAGCACCAACCTCTGGAAGATGAATGGCATTGGCGGCGGCCGCGGTCCGCAATCCAACTTTGAGGTCATGATTCTCAGGAGGTTGTTCGCCGTTGTTATTTTTCGCTATCGATGGGATATCAAGCCACTCGCTCCCGCTTCTAGCTCCACCATCCACATCCCATCTCTGAATCTCAACCCTTCTGGAAGCCCCTGACAAGCCATCTCGCCCTACTATAGCGAGAACATACCCGTCCTGCGCCTGTCCTGTGTTCTCGATCCGAGACTCCACACCAACGCCTCTTCCGTCGATTACGAGTGCTTCCGGGTACCTACTAAACTCTAGCGTCCCTCGAACGACATCACCCTCGAGATTGACGAAAATGCCCACTCCCGGTTCGGACGGTGCTGTGCCGGTGACTAGTAGAAATTCTGATGCCGTAGGAGATAATATATGGGGTTTTAGCAAGGCTGTCGTAGGCTTCACAATCGGAGAAAGTTGTGACTGGCTGTCAATACTTTGAGATCCTGGGAGTACTCTTCTGTCTGGTGATGCCGCCCTCACTTCCGGGCTTTGAGTTCGCCGTTCTGCCCTCGCAGGTGAAGATGCCGGTAGAGGTGAAGCTGCCCTTGCGAACGGATCGGAATTTTCTTGGTCGGACCTTTCCACATCATGCGGACGCGGACTAGGCTGACGCCGTCCTAGCCCACCAACGAAGGTACCAAGGCTTGTACTTCTCCCATGGGCTCGGCTGTCCCCAAACTCATCATTGGGGACCACCCGCCCTGACGACACGCTTCTCGACATGGCTGTTACGGTCTTGGAGATATCCTCCACTTGCCCAGCGCTGACACCGGCTCCGCCCTCTTCTGTTGACGATATCGGAAACAGAGGTATCTTTCGCTGCTGGTCCACGTCCAACAAAGCGTATGAGTGTGCGTCTGCCACACAAGCAATCGCATTCCGGCGCATGGATGAGAGACAGCCTGGATATTCTATATTCTTGACCAAACGTGGATCTTCCCCGATCTTGACCAGCCTGATTCTGTTTCTGACCGCGACCATGACAACTTCTCCACCTGGACCCGGGTCTTCGACGTTAGAATCCACTCCACCAACCCAACTGCAGTTTGAGATCTTGGTTGTGCCACCAAAGGCCGGACTCAGTTCAGGTAAGGAATAAAAGGTAAGGGTATTGTTGCAGAGGATACAGGCTTTATTCGCAGTGGGAAGAAGTAAAATCTGCTGGATACCCTGTAAAGCTTGGGTAGATGAAGCCTGCTGTGTGTATGTAGGTTGTAACCTTGAGGCTAGAATGAAGGTGGGTTTCAATGTAGGCTCTGCAGGGTCTGGAGGCAGTGAGACGAAGTGCAAGATTTCTGCCGCACTTGTTCCAATATACAGGTTCCCCTCTAACAAAATCCATCGTCAGCATCATGGCCGCGACGTGGATGGCTTGCGCCAGACAAAGCGTTCAGAGGAATGCTCCCCCAGAGACTCCGCTAAACTGTCAGAACGCACCCCAGAGCTCAACGCAAGTAACCCAGACCTCGGAAGCCTCTCCATCAGCGGATAGAGGGACGTCCTCAACCAGACTCCGCAAAATATATGTACCAGTCTCGTAGAACGCTGTCCCCCTCTTAGCCAACCCACCACTCCCCTCCTTCGGCGCCATTGCGCCTCAGGATCTATCATCAACAAGATCGTTGGTTCTTTGTGTCGATCATGGCATGTTTAGACTCGATACTGTCTTAGGTGACATTGTAAATTGAGACCCAAGAGCAGCGGAGCTTCCCGTCGGTTCATCATCCCTGCATTCGCGTCCGTGATTTAAAGCTACATACCTCGTATCTTGAGGCCACATTACGCTGCTTTACGCACAGCATCACTGGCAGCTAGTTGCATGTATGTTCTGAGATCAGAACACTATCAGATGCGGAAACCATCACAGCATAGCAGCGGCCTCTCCCGTGCGCTGTGTCCTTACCTACACCAAGATGGATATTGCTTCAACAGCTGAGGGAAGGCCATCTCACGATACAGACCGGAACAGCATCATCGAAGGGTTGCGGGATGGAGGGCGTAGTGATGGCCATCCGGAGGCACTTGCAAACGAAACACTGCATGTGGGAGGCGACGATAACAAGTTTCAGAGGGCCATAGCTGCATGGAGAAGTTAGTCACTTCACCAGGATACTGTTTTTCGAGTCATGAGCTGATGCCTGGTCACTAGGCATTGATCTGAACAGTCTTGTCCATCAGCTTGACAGCACGGCTTCAGATATTGTTTCGCATCAGCGAGACTCCCTTGTTCAGCGGAAGGACCTAGCGCAAAAGACCAAAGATTTCCGAAGACTGGACGATACTGGGAAGATAGGGGAGATTAAAGGCTTGTTGAAAGGTCAGTAGGGTCGAATTGGTCACATCCGAAGGCTGTGTTGAAAAGTCGATAGCATATCAGGCGTTCATTGATCTCCTGACATTACACGGAAAGACCACATCGTCGGCCTTCCTACAGCTGTACTCATCCGTATCCGAAGCACCGGATCCGTATCCCTTGTTGGAAGCTTCCGTGGACTCCTTGCTTGTATCCGAAGAGACGCTTCCCAGACTGACATCCGAAAACCAGCATCTTCAGAGAACGGTTGCAAAGCTCACAGCGCAATTGGAGCAAACGGAAGAGCAACTAGAGAGGGAGCGTCAGACTCGAAAAACAGTCGAGGAAACCCGCGAGGCGAAAGTAAAGGAGATCGAGGCGTCTTGGACTGCTGTGCTGAAGGAGAAACAAGAGAACTGGGAGGCCAAGGAGCACAGCCTTGAGGAGAAGGTCGAGAACCAGGAGCGGCTTCTCAGGGAGGTTAAAGCTAGCTATGAAGTTTCGCAGCGCCTTGGCCGCGCGGAAGAGGCGGACGGCGTCAACGCTCAAAGTTCTGCTACCGCCGCCGAACTGGAGGTAGTAAGCTTAGATCTTGATAGGACTAGCCTACGGTTGGCAGAGATGGAAGCCAGAAACGAACAGCTTCGTCTTCAACTTGCCCAATCTGCGTCACTATCCCAGCCGGCGCAGGCAGTCGAAGCTGATCCTGTCTTCCTCCGCTTACAAACCGAAAATTCTTCACTTTTGCGCAGAATCGAGAACGCCAAGTTCGATAGGGAATCTCGAGAAATAGAGCTACAGAGCAAGACTCGTAGTCTAGAAAGAGAAATTACCAAGCTAGGTAGTGACAAGGAGACGCTTCGCGAAAAGATCCAAAAGTGGGCAGATTATGAGGATGTGAAAAGGGAACTTGAAGTTCTAAAGGTCAGCTATGGCTCACTAGCTGAGCTGTACTTGGTGTACCTTGGCATCTTTACTGACGATGGTCTACCTAGTCAATCGAGTTTGCCACTGGCGACGAGGACGACTTCGATCCAGAGCTCGATCGCGATGCATCTAACGACATTGTCCACGAAAGCACAAAGAAAACCAGTACGACCGGTTCAAAAGAGACACTGGAGCAGCTACTCTTGGCAAGAAACAAGAAGCTCACCGACGAATTAACTCTACTAAGATTGTCCCACCAAGACCTACAGCATCGCTTAGATAGCTTGCAGGACGACTTCTCACGAACCAAGGCAGAGCTTGAAAGGTCCCAAAACCTCACGGCGACATTGGAGAATGACCTGTTGAAGATTCAGCAGGAAAGTTCCAACTCGTTCTTGTCATCACCGATGTCGGTGGCAGGCACCTACACGTCTCGGTATCCCCACGGTTCTATCGGCTACGGCTCTGGGCGAAGAGGTAGGACATCGCCGACTTCGTCTATAATATCCGGATTCGATCCGCAGAGTGCTTCACAAAATACCATGGAGGCAATCCGTGCCGGTGAAGCTGTTGGGGGGGGCTCAGGTATCCTCCCGATGGTCCAAGCACAACGTGACCGCTTCAAACAAAAGAACTCTCAACTGGAGGAAGAGCTTTCCAAAACCTACCGCACGGTGTCTGCTCTGCGACAAGAGATTGCTTCGTTGCAGAAGGACAACCTGAACCTGTACGAGAAGACGCGCTATGTCTCGACCTACAACCGTGGGCAGCCTGTGTCTTCCGCCTCAGCTTACTCGAACAGTCCGAATGCGGCGACCATTCAGATATCACCCGACACACCGTCCGGTCTTTCCATCGACCGATATCGATCCACGTATGAAGCGAACATATCCCCCTTCGCCGCGTTCCGAGGGCGCGAATCGAGCCGAGCATACAAGCGGATGAGGTTACCCGAACGGGTCGTGTTCTCCATCACGCGTATGGTGCTGGCCAACCGGACGAGCCGAAACCTGTTCGCCGCATACTGCTTGGCTCTGCACATGCTCGTCTTCCTGATGCTGTACTGGATGGGTACGGTGGACGTGGTGAAGCACGGCCGCAAAATCGGGGAAGTTGCGGGATTGGCAGCGGCTGGTGATGGACCTATGGGCGTGAGGTCTGGGGTTGACGCCCAGCGTGGAGATTGGCACCAAGAAGGCTTTTCTGGCGTTGGTTGACGTAAGAGACAGTCATTACCTTACGTAGAAGGGCGTTGCCAAGTGATCCGTTCGCATGTATATTAAGACATGGCTTCAATCAGGTTATACTGGCGACTCCGGCAGGCGAGTCGGCAAGAAAGACGGTTCATCTATCAACGTTCGATCCGTTGCTAGTCAGAAATGGGCAGGCTTGACTGTCCGTGAGCGCCCAATCAGGACGGGCCCAGTGGAAATACAGCCTGGGCGCCACGACCCAGCTAACAGCAGTCTTGCGATTCTCCGTCATGTTGGCGCTGATCGACAGCGGGAAGCAGGGACCTTGATGAACCGAGCTCTGGTTACCTGTTACTTATTCTGAATCGCCTACTGATAACTTAGTGGCTGATAATATATTCGGGACAGCATGGGTCATCCAACTACAGATACAGCTGTACTCTCTAGGTATGATATTGGTGTGTAGTAGAAAGCTGATAGGACACCATCGATCTATTCCTGGCTCACAGTACAGGTAATAATACAGGTAATACTGATTATTGTGTAAGATAAACCTTGAACCTTAACCTTACATTTGGTGTGACCCCAGATCATCCAATGTGGAAGGAGCCGGCCGTGAACTCTAAATACCTTAATGAGCCGCCGAAAGCTTCCATGCGGCCACGACAAACAGTTCTGATTGGCTGAAAGTGTCGAGGCTCAAGCGGACAATCCATTTCGTGCGAAGTATCTATAGGTACCATACGAATCGTACCTCACCTACTAGGTACCTTCCCTATATGTACTTAGCATTACTTGAGACTTCTAATGGATGCTGGAGAGACAGCTGGCAGAGCACTCGCCCACCCCTACAGAATAGGGGGACATGGGCATCAATCACTTGGAGACACATCGAGAGGCAGCTATTTCGTGCATATTGACAACACAAGTCAACGCCCTTCTTGTTTCCCAGACACTTTACCTACCTACGTGGACGTTGATGTGGAGTTTGACTGGGTCTCTCTTCTGCAGCAGCAGCAGCAGCAGCAGAAGCAACTTTCCAGACGCCTGACGTGTTCGGGAATAGATGGTTAATTTGCTAGGTACCCAAGGCGCCAAAAGGCAAGTAAGGTAAAAATAATATTACTTGTTATGGCTAGCATAGGTTAGCTTCTTCAGGAGCCGCTGACACTAATTTAGCTCTCCCGTTCATGCATGGGACTGGACCAATGCATGTGTCGAGAGTCAAAACCCTTCACGACCTTTGGAACATCACTCTATATATACTACTGTGGTAGGGCATGATCCCGGGTGTCCTGCATCTGCATCTGCATCTGCGTCTGCGTCTGCGTCTGTACCTTGACTGACTAGACTCGGTCTGTTTATAGATCCCGCGCCTCTCCATAACGTCCTGTTCCATTGCTGGGGAATTAGGCTCTTCGATAATACATAAGGCGAGAGCACTGCCATCATGTCGACTCTTCTATCTTGGTCGGCTGAGTCTTCCTTCGATTTCAACGTCGAGAATAGAGATCGATTCTCCACAATCTATCTTCGTGGCATATCCTTGAGCCATCCTTGTTCCGTACAGCCCCCGCCTCTTCTCCGCCCGCCACCATGCGCCCTTCTACCTTCCTCTTGCTCGCCCTGAGCACAGTTACCTTCGCACAGCCTACATTGCGGCCTCGAGACAACGAGAACAATGACGACAATAAAAACAACAAAGACAAGTATGACTGGGCACCAGCGCTGGAAAGATACTACCAAGCCGTCGGGAAGCACGTCGCCGAGATTCGGACGGCAAAGGACGTCTCCAACATTCTCTCGACATGTGACCTGACTCAAGCGGTCCAGCCCGTGGCCCCATCACCGCTGCCGGCCCCCGCCGCCGGCCTTAGCCTTGCCCATGTCGCACTCGGCAGAGGGACGCAGGTGAGCGACACAAGGTGCTCGTGCGGTCTCACGGAACATCAGCTAACGTTCATCAGAATTACACTTGCAAGGGAAAGGCACCGACGGATGCACCGTCGTTCATCGGCGCCACAGCATCGCTATACAATGCATCCTGCATATCCGCGGCGTACCCGGACCTCTTGACCATGGGGCCGAGCGCGGCGCTTCAATTCCCATATCCCATTTCGGATAAGTCATTACTACCGCCGACGAACCTCGTCCTGTCCGGCCATCACTTTTTCATCGACACCACCCCCACCTTCAACCTCGACACCAAGGCGACCGACCTGGGCTACGTGCTCACCAAGAAGCTGGCCGCCACACCCGCTCCACCGCTCGCGGATGGGCAAACACCCATCGGCTACGGAAACGTGGCCTGGTTGGCGTTGGATTCTAAAACGGGCACGATCGGGAGCATCCAGCAGGTCTATCGAGTTAATACGGCCGGTGGCAATCCGCCACCCACCTGTGCGAGCCAGGCGGACTTTTTCGAGGAGCAGTACGCGGCGGAGTATTGGTTCTATTCTTGATTTCAGGAGACTCCCTGGCGTATCCTCGATCTTGTAGATAGCTACCTTCGTTATTGGTTGCTGGGTGCCAATACACCCGCGTGGCGCCCGGCGCGATGGGTTCTTTGGCTTTGGGAACAACGGACTTATATTCTCAAACGTGCTAGGGTTATATATATATTTTCATTACATTACAATCACAATTCTGAAGAACACTGAGCAGGGCATGAGCCACACAAGGCACGTGACTGTACTACAGAACTTCCATCGGTATGGGATCCCAATATGACAGTCGAAATTACTGCGACAGGTACAGCAGAGATGATTTTTGTCCATTGCCAACCGGGCCATCAATCAATCAACTATATGTAATCTCTACACTTAGGTCCTCCGCACACATATCCGCTACGGATGCCAAGCATCCTCGGCCAAGGAGCGGGTGGTGCAATGTCGATGACAATGGCCAGATTTTACCTTGACCTTTCCTTTCAGACAGACCCGATCGCAACAGTGCACCGGTGCTTGATCTTTGAGGGTCGTGCTCGGTCCGATGATAGAATGACCGTTTACCATCATTACACACGGCATTGCCCTCCATAGCAGTCTCCAAATTTACTTGGATACGGCACTGCATTCATATGGCGACGAAACCACTGAACGTTGTTGTGGTGAGTGAGCATTTCATCACACCGTTGTTGTAATCGCAAAGGTTGCCCTTTCGCGCAATGCCCTCGGTCGGGGTGGGACGTCCATTCAATGGGAGGGTGAACTCACACATACGGGCCCGACCAGCACTGCCTGATATACTCCGGAAGAAACTAGTCCCACTCATAGTCTGACGCAAACCATCTAACAGGTCGGTGGCTCCCTCGGCGGCCTCTTCGCCGGCGTGGTCTTGAAACGCCTGGGCCACAACGTCCGCATCCTCGAGAGGAACCCTACGCCACTGCTGCACAACCAAGGCGCAGGCGTCGTAGCGGGCGGCGACACGCAAGATTTCTTCTACAGGCACGATGCTACGCAGCGAGCCATCGCCGTGACCAGCCGCTTGCGGCACTATCTCAATCTCGAAGGCAACGTGATACATAGGGAGCAGTCGGTGCAGAAGATGACGAGCTGGGATCTGTTGTACTATTTACTCAGGGCCAACTTCGACCGGGTCGAGAGCGAATACTGCAAGCGACCAGAGCCGATAGACGGTGAAGGGGAAGCCAAGTACGAATACGGGCATATAGTGACGGGCCTGGAGGACAGAAAGGACCAGGTGGAGATCCATTACAAAGATAGAGACGGCAAGCAAGGCCACACATCAGCAGACCTCGTCATCGGCGCGGATGGGCCCAGTTCGACGATGCGAAAGATATTTTTACCCGACGTAAAGCGCCAGTACGCAGGGTACGTGGCGTGGCGGGGAACGATCCCGGAAATGGATGCTTCAGCGACCGCCAAAGAAGCATTTGTCGAGAAATTCGCCTTCTACCACTCGCCAGGCATCCAGATCCTCGCGTACACCATCCCCGGCCTCAACGGCGCGCTGGAACCGGGCCACCGCCTTATCAATTGGGTCTGGTATACAAACTACCCCGAAGACTCGCGAGAGTACGCCGACTTGATGACGGATTCCCACGGCAATCGACACCGCAACACCTTACCCATCGGCTCGATGCGGGACGAAATCTGGCAGCAGCAGCGGGCGTATGTTGAGCGAATGTTGCCGCCTCAATTCGTAGAGATAGTGACAAAGACGAAAAAGCCGTTCATCCAAGCCATCACCGATGTCATCTCACCGCGGAACGCCTTCTTCGACGGCAAAGTCCTCTTGATCGGGGACGCGCTGGCTGGCTTCCGACCGCACACGGCGGCGAGTACCAGTCAGGCTGCGTTCGACGCGCTGAAGCTCGAGGAGTTGATGACGGGGAAGATGTCGAGGGAGGGGTGGGAAAGTGAAACGATGGAGTATGCGAGGCGTGTGCAGGAGAGGGGGATGATGTTGGGGGAGAGGAGTCAGTTTGGGCGGCATCCGCTTGCTTGAGGGATGGCGTAGTTGTTACAAAGAGAGTCAATAACTGTGAACCTCTTGAACTGATTCGACGTTCCTTGGCTTGTTTTTCATGAGAAGCCGACGCAGAGTGAAAAGCTAAGACTGCTTCGTCGAATAATTGTGAATATGAATCCCAGAATATCAGATTTCTAAACCTACCCACCATCTGCTGAAGGAGCTTTGGAACTGGAGATTGCATATTTGAACAATGCATACAAAGCTTCTGCCGTGAATGGGAAGCACAGGGTGGGCGACAGCGAGTTGTGTGAAGAGACACACAGTCAAGGAAAGTGCATGTTGCCAAGACGGTGTGGATTCAGTACCCCAGTTGAGAGCTTGTTTGGAAAGATCAACGGGTCCAGCATTATTCTAGCTCAAGTGTTGAAGAGACTTGTCCGGAGCTGAGAACTGCTAAGAATATCTTAAATGGTAGACTACCTAGCTGACTCTCTTTCTGTAGTACTAAATAAGAGAAAGATAGACTGACATTGATTAACGATACCTTACACACAGTAAGGAGTACCTTGGCTTCATTATTAGATTTTGTTTGTAGACAGCTTCGCTTTTGAAACAGCTCGCATATTATGAGCATATATCCACATCAGGTATATCCACCTAATAATCTCTGAGCCAGTCATCATAGACTTAGAACACTTCTTCTCTATCTTACTCTGTCAATGAATGCAGCATTTAGATAATGATGTTCATCACCAATTGATCAAGCAGAGGCTTGAGCAATATTCAATCCTTTTCAGCTTCATTGAATCAATCTGTTCTATTATCCCAATCCTCCAAAATCATACTCGCTCCCTTCTCCCCAATAGCATACACCGTAGCCTGTGGATGAGCACTAAGCTGCAGGGGCATGATACTCACATTGACCACTCTCAGGCCTCTGACCTCATAAACCTTCAACCTCCCATCAACCACAAATCCATCTTGAGCTCCATTGCCACCCATGGCGCATGTACCTACAGGATGCCAGTCCATTATTGTGCAATCTCTCACTCAGTCTGCAAAATCTCCTCCTTCTCCGCCAGGATCCTGGGGCGGAGCAGCAGGGGAGACCCGAGAGACGATGATATCTGAGAGTGGCCTCGTGGAACAGATCTTATCAGCAAACTTCTGAGCTGCTACCATCATGCGGAAATCCACTTGACCGCCCGGACCGGCGTAGTACTTCGGGTCGATAATAGGTGGATCATCCGACGTCGTCGCTTTCCCATCACGCATGGCGGGTATATGGATCGACCCTCTTGAAAAGGGGTACTGCAGAATTTGCAGCATGGTTCCGTATTTCTTTCCCGGGAGAGGGGTGAAGTAGGGACTGAAGTTGGTGACGTCGAAGATGTACTCGATCTGGCCGAGAGCTTTCTCTGACTGCAATCGTTGGGAGAGGATGCGGTCACGGAGGGTGGTGTTGGGTCCAGACTGGAGGAGTGCAGGGGAGGTGAGAGCGGAGAGCTCACTGGGTGGGATAAAGTGACGATAGGGGAGATATGCTATAGATGATGGGAGGACAGTTCGAGGACCTGATTGGGAGGTGGCGTAGGTGTGGTCTGCAGCTTCAGCCAACATGGGGTCGGCACGAAGGTCTGCGGGTGTTGCGATGGATGGGTCGATTTCATAGATCATTGCAGTCACTTTACGGTACGTTAACACTGCAACGTAGAGAGGGTTGAGGCACTCACTCATATGGTCTTGTAGATTCTCCCCCACATTCGGGTTATTGACTTTGACTTTAATGCCGGCTGCCTTAAGAATATCGGGCTCGCCAATTCCAGATAATTCAAGAAGCTGAGGTGATTGCACACTCCCAGCGCAAATAATAATTTCGCCCTCTGCCCTGACAACGTGCTCTTCACCCCCGTGCACAAACTTCACACCTTTCGTAACCCACTCACCTCCTTCATCTTCCAAGACCACCTCTCTAACGGTTGCCTCCGTAAGTAACACCAGATTTGGTCTCTCACGATTAGCTCTGTAATAAGCAGTGGCTGAGTAGCTTCTTTCCCTAGTCTTTGGGTCCACCCCAGCGACTGATGTCCAAACACCAACATTTGACCCGGAAGAATGACTATGGTTGGTTTGAGTACCTAGTTTATGCAGCGTAGCATGCCAATACTGATGAGCGGCCCCATAATCCAATGAGTGTACGATATGAAGCGGGCCATCGGTTCCGTGGGATTCGGCATCGAAGTGTGACTGATTTTGAGCTTGATGTTTAGCATCGGGTTTGTGAAAATCCTCACTCTTCTTAAAGAAAGGCCTAGTTAATCTGTCAGGAGGATCCATGATTCTAGGAAGACAAAGACAAATGACGAACAGCAACCCGTCCCAACCCCAACCCTCATTTCCCAACTCCTCCCACGCGTCATAGTCCTCCCGATTGCCCCTGTTCCACATCATGAAATTCAAAGCTCTCGTGCCCCCAAGCACCTTGCCCCTCGGCCACGGCAGTTTCCTGCCATTTAGGTTACTTTGCGGTACGGTTTCGAATTTCCAATCGTATCGAGAGCCCAAAGCTTCTCCGTAGCGGCCTGGGACGTTGATGAGCGGTTCGTCAAAAGCTGTAGGTCCCGCCTCCAGCACACCGACAGTGAGGTCTGGGTTCTCTGAGAGGCGGGCAGCGACGACCAGGCCAGCTGTTCCGCCGCCGACTACTAGGTGAGTGAATCTATGGCCGAGAAACGCTTCCATGGGTAAAAAAGATGCCGCGATACTACAGAGACATGCGAACACCTTTGAGTATTGAGAATAGTAAGGAAAGTTGAGATCAAGGAAAACCTCAGTCGCAGCACGCACGTTGATCACATGATTTACGCTGACATTGGAGGCGTATAGGGAGCTTCCGTACAGGGAGTGGATCACAGAAACATCCACATATCGATTCTACAAATGCAGCTTGACCTCGAGAGTTGAGAAAGCGCAATTAGTTCATCTCATACCCTCGATGTAGGCTCAACATCTGTATTGGTAGAGGCAGAGGTTCCCGAAGTGGAAACTTCTACACTGCACCCAACACTAAAATAAATGACAGTATCATACTTAATGAGCAGTCCTATGCATCCTATCCGACAGGACGGGTTCATTTCCACTGGAAATGCGACAGATTCGGCTAGCGTCGGGGTTCAGGCTAACCGAAAACCGTCGAATCTCGGTGGGAATGAACAAGTGGGAATGAAGCTTGGGTTTCTCGAATAACA